>OGWV01001542.1_pt1 | contig 14370 bp, 15 predicted proteins | sample 1576081 | NCBI WGS metagenome assembly OGWV01 (sample SAMEA3541541, study PRJEB24748) | human gut metagenome | biome: human gut; feature: human-associated habitat; material: faeces | place: China | collected 2012 | reverse complement strand
AGTGGCGCGAACATCGCGTTTATTGCCTGTACGGGTGACGACGATATTGGCGAAAGTGTGCGTAAACAGTTAGCCAAAGACAACATTGATATTGCGCCGATTAGCGTAATTTCGGGGGAATCGACCGGTGTTGCGTTGATTTTTGTTAATGGTGAAGGTGAGAACGTTATCGGCATTCATGCCGGAGCTAACGCAGCTCTTTCGCCAGCGCTGGTGGAAGCACAGCATGAGCGTATTGCGCAGGCGTCCGCTTTACTGATGCAGCTAGAGTCGCCGATCGAAAGCGTTCTGGCTGCGGCAAAGATTGCACATCAAAATAAGACCATGGTCGCCCTAAACCCGGCTCCGGCACGTGAACTTTCTGACGAGCTGTTGGCGCTGGTAGATATTATTACCCCGAATGAAACTGAGGCTGAAAAGCTGACGGGGATCCGGGTTGAAAATGATGAAGACGCGGCCAAAGCGGCGCAGGCATTGCATGCTAAAGGAATCCATACTGTACTGATTACCTTAGGGAGTCGCGGTGTGTGGGCCAGCGTGAATGGAGAAGGTCAGCGAGTACCCGGTTTTAAAGTGGAAGCCGTTGATACTATTGCCGCCGGAGACACCTTTAATGGCGCGTTAATTACAGCGTTACTGGAAGAGACTCCGCTGCCTGAAGCGATCCGTTTTGCGCATGCCGCTGCGGCGATTGCGGTTACCCGTAAAGGCGCACAGCCTTCCGTTCCGTGGCGCGAAGAAATAGAAGCGTTTTTAAGTCAACAGAGGTAACGCTTGGCTACAATGAAGGACGTCGCCCGCCTGGCGGGTGTTTCCACGTCGACGGTTTCTCACGTCATTAATAAAGATCGCTTTGTCAGTGAGTCTGTCACTGACAAAGTAGAAGCTGCGATTAAAGCGCTTAACTACGCTCCCTCCGCGCTGGCGCGTAGCCTCAAGTTAAACCAGACCCGCACGATTGGCATGTTAATCACTGCCAGTACCAATCCCTTCTATTCTGAGCTGGTGCGCGGCGTTGAACGTAGCTGTTTTGAGCGCGGCTACAGCCTGGTGCTGTGCAATACCGAAGGCGATGAACAGCGCATGAACCGTAATCTGGAAACGCTAATGCAAAAACGCGTGGATGGCTTGCTGCTGCTCTGCACGGAAACACATCAGCCTTCCAGAGAGATAATGCAGCGTTATCCTTCTATACCGACCGTGATGATGGACTGGTCGCCCTTTGATGGTGAAAGCGATCTGATTCAGGATAACTCCCTGCTGGGCGGGGATTTAGCCACGCAACATCTTATCGAAAAAGGTTTTACGCGCATTGCCTGCATCACCGGGCCGCTGGATAAAACCCCGGCGCGTTTGCGTCTGGAAGGATATCGGGCGGCAATGAAGCGGGCGGGCTTGCCTGTCCCGGAAGGCTACGAGATTACCGGTGACTTTGAGTTTGGTGGCGGCTTTGAAGCTATGCAAACGTTGCTGTCGCATAAACAGCGACCGCAGGCCGTTTTTACCGGTAATGATGCAATGGCGGTTGGCGCGTATCAGGCTCTGTACCAGTCGGGATTGCGCATTCCGCAGGATATGGCGGTGGTGGGTTATGATGATATCGAGCTGGCGCGCTATATGACGCCGCCGCTGACGACCATACATCAACCAAAAGATGAATTGGGCGAACTGGCCATCGATGTATTAATCCATCGGATGGCCCAGCCCGCATTACAACAACAGCGTTTGCAGCTTACTCCTGTTTTGATGGAGCGGGGGTCGGTTTAGGTTTGTGCCGATCTTTGATCAGGTTACGTCCATCTTTGGCTTTTAGCAGCATGAACATCAGCGCGGATATTACCGTGATAGCGCCCATCGTCATAAAGGTGTAATGGAACTGCTCGACCGTATTGGTTCCTTCCATACCTTCATAGATACGCAGAACGGCGGCGCTGATGGCAACCCCTAAACTGATTGATAACTGCTGAGTAACGGCCAATACGCTGTTGCCGCTGCTGGCGTTTTCATCGGTCAGATCCGCCAGTGTGATAGTATTCATTGAGGTAAACTGGGTGGACATCGCCATACCTAAAATGAACAGCGGCAGGATCAGCATCCAGATCGGCATGGCAGGAGATTGCAGAGCGAACTGCGCAATCATCAGGCCGATAAAAACCGTAACACCCACCAATGTGGTCCTGTAGCCGAGTTTGCGCAGAACCTGCGTCACCATGGATTTTGCCAGAATTGAACCCAACGCCGTTGGCGCCATCATACAACCGGCTATCAGAGCCGGATATCCAAAGCCTACCTGCAACATCAGCGGCATTAAGAAGGGCACGCAGCCTGTGCCCAGGCGAGTGGCGACTGCTGGACGTCGGCGAGGTCTTTGGCGTCTGGGTCATCGAGGGTGATACCAAGCTGAACGACGTGCTGCCCTTCCGCAAGGCCGGTCTCGAGAGCCGCGTCTTTGTGACCCCCGACATGAGCCCGTACAAGAAGCGCAAGGTCCGCATCCTGAACGGCGCACACACCGGCTTTGTGCTGGGCGCTTATCTGGCCGGTTTTGACATCGTCCGTGACTGCATGCACGACGCCACCGTCCTGGGCTACATGAACAAGATGCTGCTGGACGAGGTCGTGCCCATCCTGCCGCTGGATCAGGAGGACTGCAAGAAGTTCGCCGCCGCTGTGCAGGACCGCTTCAACAACCCATTCGTCAACCATGAGCTGATGAGCATCTCCCTGAACTCCACCTCCAAGTGGCGTGCCCGCAACATGCCGTCCTTCCTCGAGTACGTCGGGAAGAACGGCAAGCTGCCCACCTGCCTGACCATGAGCTTCGCCGCCTACATTGCCTTCTACAGCAATGATGTGCAGGAGCTGACCGACAAGGGTCTGGTCTGCAAGCGCGCCAAGGGCAACGAGTACACCGTCTCCGATGACCGCTGGGTCCTTGAATTCTACAACGAGCACAAGAACGACGACGTCCCGACGCTGGTCCATGCCGTCATGACCAACGAGCAGATGTGGGGCCAGGACCTGACCAAGGTTCCCGGCTTCGAGGAGGCCACCGTCAAGAATCTGACCAACATCCGCGAGAACGGCGCACTGGCCGCGTATGCTTCCTGCCTGTAAGCGTCCAAAGGCTTCTCCATCGGGAGAAGCTGTCGGCGCAGCCGGCTGATGAGGGCCGAGTCTGCCGATGTTGACCGTTTACGGTCTGCCCCCGCACACCCGCCCTTCATCCGGCCTTAAAACGTACCCCATTGGGGCCGGAGGTTGCCCTCCGGCCCCACTTTTATCAGAAGCTAAGGAGACATCTTATGCCTATCGCCATTAAGATCAACCCCAAGGACAACGTCGTCGTCGCCCTGCATCCCATCGCCAAAGGCACGGCAGTCCCCGTCGATAACACCACCGTCACCGCCATTGAGGACATCCCCCAGGGCCACAAGATGGCCATTGCGCCCATCAAAAGCGGTGAAAACGTCATCAAATACGGCTTTCCCATCGGCCACGCCACGGCGGACGCCGTGCCCGGCACCTGGATGCACACCCACAACATCCACACGAACCTCTCCGGTGAGATCGAGTACAGCTATCACCCCAATGTGCACCCGCTGACCCCCGCCGCGCCTGACACCTTCATGGGCTACCGCCGCAAGGATGGCCGCGCTGCCATCCGCAACGAGATCTGGATCATCCCGACTGTCGGTTGCGTCAACGACTGCGCCAAGGCGCTCGTGCGCGACAATCAGGACCTTGTGACCGGCAGCATCGACGGGCTGTATACCTTCACCCATCCGTTCGGCTGCTCCCAGACTGGCCATGACCACGCACAGACCCGCAAGCTGCTGGCATCTCTGGTGCGTCACCCCAACGCGGGCGCGGTCCTGGTGCTGAGCCTGGGCTGCGAAAACCTGACCCACGAGCAGTTCCTGGCCGAGCTGGGCGACTACGACCATGACCGCGTCAAGTTCCTGACCTGCCAGGACGTTGAGGACGAGCTGGTCGCGGGACGCGAGATCCTGAAAGAGCTGGCCGCCTACGCCGCGCAGTTTAAGCGTGAGCCGATCCCTGCCAGTGAGCTGGTCGTCGGCATGAAGTGCGGCGGCTCGGACGGTTTGTCCGGCATCACCGCCAACCCGACGATTGGCCGCTTCAGCGATATGCTATGCGCCCGCGGCGGCTCCACCGTGCTGACCGAGGTGCCCGAGATGTTCGGTGCCGAGGGCTTCCTGATGGACCGCTGCCAGAACGAGCAGGTCTTTGAGAAGGCCGTCAGGATGATCAACGGCTTCAAAGAGTATTTCATCAGCCACAATGAGGTCGTCTACGACAACCCGAGCCCGGGCAACAAGCAGGGCGGCATCACGACGCTGGAGGACAAGTCCTGCGGCTGCGTGCAGAAGGGCGGCTCCGCGCCGATCATGGATGTCATCGACTACGGCGAGCCCGTTACCACCAAGGGCCTGAACATGCTGTACGGCCCCGGCAACGACCTGGTCTCCGCCACGGCGCTGACTGCTGCGGGCGCGCACATGGTGCTGTTCAGCACGGGCCGCGGCACGCCGTTTGGTGCCCCCGCGCCGACGCTGAAAATTGCCACCAACAGCCAGCTGGCCGCCAGAAAAAAGACCTGGATTGACTTCAACGCCGGTGTCGTCGCGGACGGCGAGCGCACGCTGGACGAGGCCGGTGCCGACCTGTACCGGCTCGTGCTGGACGTTGCCTCCGGCAAGCAGACCTGCGCCGAGAAGAAGGGCTTCCGCGAGATCTCGATCTTTAAGGATGGCGTTGTATTGTAAGCCTGTTTGTGGTATAATTAAACACAAAAAATCCACTACGCTGTAGGGGCCGGGCATGCCCGGCCCGCAACTTACCCGCAATCGGGTGCTTTCCACAAAGTTGCGGGCCGCACATGTGCGGCCCCTACGTGCATACAAAGGAGAGCCTTATCATGTCTACTCTGACTACCGGCACCTATGAAAAATACGGTGCTTCCTACAAGACCCTGACCCTGACCGACGGCGAGTACGCCTTCACTGTCACGCCCGAGAAGGGCGGCATGGCCACATCCTTCACCAAAAACGGCGACGAATACCTGTGGCTGCGCGACAAAAACTTCGAGTCCACGGATCGCCCGCGCTGCGGCATCCCCATCCTGTTCCCGAACTGCGGCAAACCGGACGACGGCGTGCACCACTTCAACGGCGCGGCCTATCCCATCGAGGTCCACGGCCTGGCCGATCTCGTGCCGTGGCAGGTCAAGAGCGCGGACGACACCGCCATTGAGCTGACCCTGACCCCCAACGGTCTGACAAAGTTCGTCTACCCGTTCGATTTTGCCCTGACCATGCGCTACACCCTGACCGGCAGCACCGCCACGCTGGCCCTGACCGTCGCCAACACCGGCGACAAGGCCCTGCCGTTCAGCGTCGGCTTCCACCCGTACTTCGCCGCCAGCAAGCTGGACAACGTCGCGTTTGACATCGACGCCGCCACCTGCAGCGAAAGCGCCAAGGGCGAGCAGCCCGCCGCGCCCGAGACCATCACCCTGACCCGCAAGGAGGGGCCAAGGAAGAACAATCCTCCATACAGTGCATAATAATCACTCTTTGACACCGCTCTCGCATTCACATTTACCATCGGGAACTGCTCATCCTGAAGCTGGAGTGTTGAAATATTATTTTGCAGCTCGCTGACCAGACTGACCTGCCCTTCTTCTGACAGATCCGTATCAAATGCATAACATAATTTTTCACTGGAAGCATTTTCACCATACACCGCTCTTTGTGCAGCCTCAAACTGATCCATCACATCCTCATCCGGCACGATCAGATACACACCGGAATTTAGAGTTTCAACATCATCTCCACAGATAAACTGATTGTCCGGCGTTCCTTTATTTTTCCAGTTGCCACATCCTTCCACCTGAAACGTATCCTTTTCATATGCTTCATCCGGTAAGTAGACATATAACTCATTTTTTTCCAATGACAGATTTTCTCCTGTCAGCCGGTTATAATCTGCAACGGTCAGAATATACAGCATCTTCAGACTGTCCAGACTTTTTATATTTTCATGCTCAAACTTGATTCCCTCATCTGTCTTTACACATGCAGTACTCAGTATGTGATATTCTTTTGTTTCTTTTAATTTGATTTTATTTCCATTTATCGTCTGTCCGACTGTTTCTTTTAATTTTTCTTCCCTGTCTTTATCTTCCAGAGAACTTCCCGATGCCATTTCAACCGAAAATTGCTGTGGATAGCCTTTCGCTAAATTTCCTTCGATGCTGGCATAAAGGCAGACCGTGGAAGAGACCATCACAAGCACCATTGTTGAAAGAATACAGATTGACGCAAGACCTGCTCCGTTTCTCTTCATACGGTATACCATAGAAGAAATGGATACAAAATGTCTTGTCTTATAATAATAATTTTTCTTTTTCTGCATCAGTCTGCAAAATGCCACCGAACCGGCAATAAAAAGCAGATAGGTTGCAACGATCACCATCAGCACCGCTACCATGAACCACAGCATCGCCTCCATCGGTTCTTCAATGCTCACTGCGATCCAATATGCCCCGGCAAGGATTATAAGACCTGCAATGGCAAGAATCCAGTTCGCCTTCGGCGGTTTTTCACCTGCTGTCTCACTTTTCATCATATCGACCGGCTTTGTCCTGAAAATAAAGATCAGCATCCTGAGAAGGATCACTGCAAAAATCGCCAGGAAAAGGAATACGGTATAATAGATTGCTTTCGGTTCTATGGTCATCTTATAACCGAGATGGTTTCCTACGATCCTGACTGCAGCCAGTTCTGCAAGTTTGGAAAATAAAATTCCGCCCAGCAGACCTCCCGCAATCGAAATCACAGCAGTCATCAGATTTTCCCAGATCAGAATCTTTACCAGTTCTCTTTTTCCCATACCCAGGATATGATACAGACCAAATTCTTTCTGCCGTCTGCGGATCAGAAATGAATTTGTATAATACAGTAAAATCCAGGAAAAGACTGCGATCACAGGTGTTCCCATTCCCAGGATCATCTGCATGGATTCTCCGCCCCTCATTGTCCTGAAATCGTCACTGATCCGCAAAAACTGAATGATATAATACATCATCACCATGCAGAAGCAGGTAAAAATGTACGGAAAATAAAATTTTTTATTCTTCGACATCCCGGTTGCGGCAAGTCTGAAATAAAGTCCTCTTTTCATCGTCTTTCACCACCTGTCGCAAGCATGGTCAATGTAGCTGAGATTTTCTGATAAAACTGCTCATCACTCAGCTCACCACGATATACCTGATGGAACACTTCCCCGTCTTTAATGAATAATACCCTTCCTGCACGACTCGCTGCTTTTACAGAATGTGTTACCATAACGATGGTCTGCCCTTTTTGATTGATCCTTGAAAAAATACCAAGCATTTCGTCCGTGGACTTGGAATCCAATGCTCCGGTCGGTTCATCTGCAAGGAGCAGACGAGGCTCTGTAATCAATGCCCTTGCTGCGGCTGCACGCTGCTTCTGTCCGCCGGATACTTCATAGGGATATTTTTCCAGAAGACCGGCAATTCCCAGTTCTTCTGCAACCGGCATCAGTTTCTGATTCATTTCCCGGTACGGTACGCCCGGGTATACACGGAAGTTGGAAGCGCAGAGGTATCAAACAGAGGACCCACCTGCATGAGTCGTGCATCCATGCCGCGTTGCCGGATATGGACGAAGAAATGGCGGCGCTGGCCCGCCAGACCCTTGCCAAGCTGGACACCATGACCGACGCCGACTTTGAGGCGCGGCAGTTCCATTTCACGGACGAGTAAGTAAAGCAGCATAACGAAGCGCCGGGCGCGGAGGCTGTATGGCCTCTGCGTCCGGCGCTATTTTTTGCGTTTATGCCTGCTCCATTGGGAAATTTGGCAGGGCTTCCAACAGTTTCATAATCAAGTGCTGCTTCATATCCTCGTCCACGGCCAGCTCGTCGATCATGGGGGCATAGTGTTCAATCACCTTTTCCGTGGCCCATTTCTCACCCGCAACGGCGGCTTTGATCGTGGCGCTGTCCAGCAACATTTCCTGTTCGGCCATCCCTTAAACACTCCTGTCATAGTTTTTATTCAGCATACCACAGAAGCGCCGGGAATACCACCATCAGAAGAATTTTCCTACGCATTTTGAAACCCTCTCTGGTGGGGATTGGATAATCTGTCCCGCCTGCCTGCCGACCATGCCGGAAAAGCCCTGATATAGCTGGCTTCTTACCGTCCTAAATGCGTAGACAGGGGGTATCTTTTCCGCTGCCGTTCGGCCTCTTTCTTTTGGTGCATGGCTGCCTCTGAATACGACCTGTACCTACACTCTATTATTCATATTTCCCGCCTTGTGTTCTTCGAGCAAATGAAATATAATAAGAAATGTTGTCGGAGGTGCAAATATGGACTATATGACACTCAAAGAGGCAAGCGAGAAATGGGGCGTTTCGTCCCGTCAAGTCAACTATTACTGCGTCGAGGGTCGTATTCCCGGCGCTGTGAAAATGGCCGGTGTTTGGTTGATCCCCAAGGAAACAGACAAACCCGCCGATAGACGATATAAAAAGCAGGTGAAAAACGAAAATGAAAATTCTGTTGGTTGAGGATGATTTGGAAATCAGCAAGTTATTAGCTGAATTTTTGCAGGAAAATGGATATGAAGTTTTTTGCCAATATGACGGGCTTCATGTATTGGATTGCCTGCGGGAAAATAATATCGACTTGATTTTGCTTGATATTATGCTTCCATATCGAAATGGTGATACCGTACTTACAGCGGTAAGAGAATGTTCTACGGTTCCAATCATCATTATTTCCGCCAAAGGAACAACGCAAAACAAAATAGATTTACTGCGTCTCGGTGCAGATGATTATATTACAAAACCGTTTGATATGGAGGAAGTTCTGGCCAGAATTGAAAGTAATCTCCGTCGAGTGCAGTTTCAAAAAGATACTCCTACCTATTTACGTCATGGCGATTTGATTTTGGATTTGAACGATAATACCGCCTTTTTGCAAGGCAGCGAATTGACTTTGACGGCAAAAGAATTTGCAATTTTAGAGTTGCTGATGAAATACCCGGATAAAATATTCTCAAAAGCAAATTTATTTCAAAGTGTTTGGAACACCGAGTATATCAGTGAGGATAACACATTAAATGTTCATATAAGTAATCTCCGTAACAAATTAAAAGCCGTTTGCCCGGACAAGGACTTTATTGATACTGTTTGGGGTATTGGATACCGTTTACACAAAGCCAGAGATTAGACCTCTGGCTTTAGACATTTTTTAGAGATTTCTGTTTGGATTTAAGAAATTCTTTATGATTGCCTCTTACAATCAATCATAAAGGAGGTTGATAACATGAGTTCCATCATTTTACAGGCACATAGTCTGACAAAAAAATACCGGCATACTGTTGCCTTAGATCATATTGACTTGCAAATTGAGAAAGGGAAAATCTACGGTTTTATCGGTCAGAACGGAGCAGGTAAAACTACTTTTCTGCGATTGGTTACAGGGCTGGCTTTCCAGACCAGCGGTACTTTAGACTTATGGGGAAAGAGTTCGGCAAAAGATTTGCAGGAACAGAGAAAGCGGATTGGCTGCATGATTGAAACACCTGCACTCTTTCCGGCCATGACAGCTTATCAAAATATGGAGATACAACGCATCCAACGCGGCATCCCCGATAAAGCAGTGATTGAAAAGACTTTGAATATGGTTGGCTTAAAGGACACTGGCAAAAAGAGTGTTCGTAATTTTTCTTTGGGTATGAGGCAACGGCTGGGAATTGCAATCGCTCTCTTGAACACGCCAGAATTTTTAATTCTCGACGAACCGATCAACGGACTTGACCCTGCCGGGATTGTCGAAGTCAGGAATTTGCTGAAATCCTTGAACAAGGAATATGGAATGACAATTTTGGTGTCCAGCCATATTTTGGAAGAATTATACCAAACTGCAACAGAATTTATTTTAATTGACAAAGGGAAAATCATTGAAGAAATCTCCGATCAGGAATTGAATGAACGCTGTAAACGGCATATTGCAATCAAGGCTACCGACCCGCAAAAGGCGCTGCTTGTATTGGAAGAAAAACTTCATACAGAAAATTTCAAGTTGCTGCCCGATGGGACAATTCGCCTGTACGATTATCTTGATGATTTGGAAAAAGTAGCGGCTGTTTTGTTGGATGAGCATATCCTCGTTACAGGGCTTTCTGTATCCGGCGATACACTGGAAGATTACTTTTTAAGCAAGATAGGAGGTTCAGAAAATGTTAAATCTCCTAAATGCTGAGTTTTATAAATTGTTTCATAGCCGGTACTTTTGGGGGATTGTGGCGTTTAATCTTTTTTTGAGCAGTGTGCTGTTGTTAGACAGTATTGGAGAAACATCCAGTTTATTCTTTGCATCGTTATATAATGTGCCTATTCTCTATTTTCTGGCAATCGTCTTTTCCGCGTTGTTTGTTGGAAATGACTTTGGACAAAGAACACTGCAATCCTATATCAATGCAGGCCATAACCGAGGACAGATATTACTTGCAAAACTGGCAGCCTATCAAATAGCCTGTATGACGATTTTAGCTTTACCATTACTGGTACATGGATTGATTGGCGGGCTTTGCTTCAAAGAAAATTTCGTGAGTATTAGCGGCAATCTCTATACCGTTTTGCTTGTGGTTGTTTCTTTATTTGCAATGTGCCTGTTGCCGTTTTTCTTTGCTTTTCTGTTTCGTGATATAGGAAAAACTTTAGCTGTCCCGATGGTTCTTTTTTTCTTGATGATTTTTTTGATGAATGGAGATCAGGCACTCTCTATTTCAAGAATGTTGCCAATGGGACAGCTCCGGCTGATTGCACTACAACAATTTACTCCGTCAATGGCGCAGTTTGTTCTCACAGATTTTTTGTGGATATTCATTTTATATTTTGGCGCTTATTGGGGATTTAGGCGTTCTGATTTGAAGTGACAGGGAGGTGTCGAAATGAGGAATCTATTAAAAATGGAAAGATATCAATTATCTCATAATTTCTTGTATTGGTGTGGCGTGGTCGGCATCTTTCTAATTGGCTTTTTTACCGCAGAAACTTATGTCCCGGAAGTTATGGGGCCAACCGGCGGGGCTGCTACTTCCCTCGCAGATATTTTCAATGGGATGGTCTATGATTCTACCTTTCTGCTCATTCTGATGTCCAGTATTTTAGCTTTGATTTTAGGACAGGAATTTTCCTGCCGGACAGTCGATCTTGAAATAACTGCGGGCCATTCCAGAAAAGCAATCTTCTTTTCAAAGGTAATTACATATTTGATTGCATTTAACGTCATGGCTCTTGTTTATCCCATTGCCGGGTGTATAAGAGAAGTTTCCAGATTTGGATTTTTTGACGGAGGGAGCTTTATTTATCAAGCTGTGAAGGCAGTTTTATATTCCTTGCTTTTGAACAGCGCCACCTTTTTTATTGCAATCTGGATTTGCTTTTCACTGCGTAATTCTGCAAAAGCGATTGCTGTTACAGCCGTTACGACGTTTGTACTTAGTCTTTATCTGGGTTTTGGAATGATGTTGAAATTTCCAGTAGCTTTTTTGCCAACTTATCAAATAAGGGAGGCAGTTACCAGCACAGCAATCTTCCAACCATTCCCGATTTTGATTGGAATTGTTTGGGTCGTTGCGCTGTTGATTTTATCATGGTGCAGCTTTCGGAAATGTGAATTAAAGTAGATTTCAATTAGAAAACGGAAAGAGGGAGGTGTCTAAAATAGAGCTACTGCTATTGATTGTATTTTTGCTGTTGCTTATCTTGCTATTCAAATATCTACAAACAAAACGGCAAATCCGCAATCTATCAAAACAGATAGCTGAATTGGTAAATGGCAAATCTGAGAAAATGCTGGACATCTCTTTAATTGACAAAGATTTGGAACAACTGGCAGGAATACTAAACCAGTATAACGATAATCAAAGGCAGTTGATTGCCAGTACGCTACGCCACGAGAACTATCTGAAAGAGTCGATTGCAAATATTTCACATGACCTGCGGACACCATTGACCGTTATACTCGGACATTTACAGCTATTAAGAAAAGAACCTCTGACAGACAGGCAAGCACAGCGAATAGAAACCATTTTTCACAAAGCAGAAAGAATGAAAGAATTGGTACAGACTTTTTATGACCTGTCTATTTTGGATGCCGAGCAGATAACACCCCGGCGAGAAGATTTTAACCTGTCTAATTTGCTGATAAATCTTATTACAGAGAATGCTCCTGCATTGGAAGCAAAAAATATATCCCCTGAAATTGATTTGCCACCCCATTCTGTCTATCTCCATTCTGATTACAGCATGGTGGAAAGGATTTTACAAAATCTTTTGACAAATGCGATACGTTATTCATCCGGCGACATAAAAATGAGCTTAAAGCAGGCAAGGGAAAATAGGGCTATTTTCACGATTGAAAATCCGATTGATAGCAAAACTGAAATAAATCCCGCCCGCCTCTTTGAACGATTTTATACAGGGGATGCATCCAGACACAACAGTGGTACAGGAGTAGGACTTGCGGTTGTAAAGTTACTGACGGATAAGCTGGGCGGAAATGTTTCTGCTGAAATTAAATCCAATGTATTGACTGTGACACTCGAAATACAATAATTTTTCATTCATCTGCCGGACGACGGCAAAAGAAAAAAAGCCGTCGTTCGACAGACACTACGGAGAAAAGAAATGGGGCGTGTCTATGTATGACGGCCAAACGGCACTGATTGCGAACTATATCAATCCGATCATCGGTGATATGGAGGTACAGGCGGTTACTCCCCGTGCGGTTGACGGTTATATCCAAACCTTACAGAAAACCAAGTCGGTGTCTACCAAGACCCGAAAGGCCGTTACCACCTATGTCAGCGACAAGACCATTGAAAAGATCATCAAGCTCCTGCGGTGTGCGTTTAAGCAGGCGGTACGATGGGAAATCATTGCAAGAAATCCCTTTGACAATGTGATCCTCCCGAAAACGGAGTATGCGAAACGGGATATCTGGACGGCGGATATGATCCGTCTTGCCCTGGACAAATGCACGGACAGCAAGCTCTATGTGGCAATGAACCTTTCCTTTGCCTGCTCTCTGCGTATGGGTGAAATCCTGGGGCTGACCTGGGAGAACGTCCATATTTCCGATGAAGATATTGCGGCGGATAACGCCTATGTCTACATCGACAAGGAGCTGACACGGGCTTCCAAACGGGCGATTGAAACGCTGGGTGAGAAGGATATCTATTACATCTTCACTCCGCTCATGCCGAACACCAGCACAAGAATTATTCTGAAAAAGCCGAAAACCGATTCCAGCATCCGTAAGGTGTGGCTGCCGAAAACGCTGGCTTACATCCTGCGGGAATGGAAGAAGTCCCAGGACGAGCTGAAAGGCTTCCTGGGCGACGAGTATCAGGACTTCAATCTGGTCGTGGCACTTCCCAATGGACGCCCCTGCGAGGATCGGATTATTCTCAAAGAGTTTGCAAAGCTCCGTGAGGACGCAGGGCTGCCGAAGGTGGTCTTTCATTCTCTCCGTCATTCCAGTACCACCTACAAACTGAAACTCAACCACGGCGATCTGAAAGCCACCCAGGGCGATACAGGCCATGCCGAGATCGACATGATAACCAGTATCTATGCTCACATTCTGGACGAGGATAGAAAGGTCAATGCTCAGAAATTTGAGACAGCCTTCTATGCCAAGCCTGATCTCCGCAATGTCCGTCCGCCGGAAGAACCGGCAAAATCGGAACCTGCGACCCTGGACCTTGAAAGCCTTGTGGAGCAGCTTCAGAAGTCGCCGGAGCTGGCAAGTGCGCTCGCAGCCCTGATAGCAGCGCAAGCCCCGGCAAAGTGATCCGAAAAATCGAATTAGCAAAACGCAGAATTTTCTTAGCAAATTTCTGAAAAGCGTTCGAGTCCAATTAGCAAATATACATCATGCGGCGTATAAAAATCTCCCGGTAACGGAAGTGAAATTACCGGGAGAAGGAGGAACAAAAAACGCTGCAAACCCCGAAAAAAGGCTTGCAGCGGTGCTTTCTGGCGTCCCAGAGAGGATTTGAACCTCCGGCCCCACGCTTAGGAGGCGTGTGCTCTATCCAGCTGAGCTACTGAGACAGGTAACAGTTGCTATTATACCTGTTTTCCGCCCGGATTGCAAGTGCCCGCTGCAATTCTGTGCCCGGTTTCTGATTTTACAGGATGGGCATGAACCACTCCACGGTCTCCGGCTGCGGGGAAATTTAAGGCAATACCGCACAATTCCCGCCTAACGGCTCAAGCACCGCTCCGGCGGCT
>OGWV01001535.1_pt1 | contig 14404 bp, 6 predicted proteins | sample 1576081 | NCBI WGS metagenome assembly OGWV01 (sample SAMEA3541541, study PRJEB24748) | human gut metagenome | biome: human gut; feature: human-associated habitat; material: faeces | place: China | collected 2012 | reverse complement strand
TCCTCTATAGTATGATGACAGTCCACATTTAAGTCTCCGTCGCACACCATATCGATAATATTGAATATAATAAACAGTCTATAATGGATTTTATGGAATTTGATAAAGTTGAAGACAATATGATTGTTCAAAAAGACGGAAAAAGATTTTTAATGGTCGTAGAATGCCAAGGTGTAAATTATGATTTAATGTCTAGAGTAGAAAAAGTTGCAGTAGAGGAAGGTTTTCAACAATTTTTAAATACATTAAGACATCCAATACAAATATATATACAAACTAGAACAGTAAACTTAGAAAATACAATATCCGTATATAAAGATAGAGTAAAAGAAATAGAAGATAAATACAAAAATATGACATTTAAATATAATCAAATGAGAGAAAGTGATGCTTATTCAAAAGAAGATATGGATAAATATTATTTTGAAATTACAAAACAAAGAAACTTGTTGGAATATGGAAAAGATATTATAGCTAATACAGAAAAAATGAGTTTAAATAAAAATGTTTTAAATAAAAAATATTATATAGTAATTCCATATTTCTCAGAAGAAGCAACAGATGAAAAATATACAAAAGATGAAGTAAGTAGTATGGCATTTTCAGAATTATATGGAAAAGCACAAGCAATAATAAGAACATTATCTTCTTGTTCTGTTGGTGGAAAAATTTTAACATCAAAAGAATTAGTTGATTTATTATATGTTGCATATAACAGAGATGAAGCAGAAAGATTTGGAATTGATAAAGCAATGCTTGCAGGATATGATGAATTATATTCAACATCACAAGATGTTTTTGAAAAGAAAATAAAAGTTTTAGATGAAGAAATAAAAGATAAAGCTATAGATTTAGCAAATGAAACTATAATGAAAGTTAAGTCAAGACCACAAAAAATAGCAGATGATAAACAAAGTAAATTTGAAGAATTAGTTAAGAAAATGGCAGAAGTAGTAATAACAGATAATAAAGAATATTTAGGACAAGATGTTGCAGAAAGTGCAATAGAAGAATTAGAAAATATGATAGAGGAAGGAGGAAAGGAAGAAAATGAAAAAGAAAAGAGAACAACAAGAACAAGAAAAACTAATAAATAATAATGAAGAACCTGGAACTTTAAGACAAACTACAATAAAAGAATTAATAGCACCATCTGGGATAGATGCTTCTAAAATAGACCATTTAGAGATAATATCAGATGTAAAAAGATATGCGAGAAGCTTTTTTATATCTACATTGCCACGTATGTGTACTTTCCCAGAATTATTTAGGGATTTATACTTTTTCGGAGATATAAATACATCATTATATATAACACCAATTGCGGAATCTAGATCACAAAATGAGTTAAATAAAGTTATAAATGAATTGGAAACAGAGAGAATTGTTGCGGCTGATAGAGGAAATATAAATAGAGAGAGTACATTAACACAAAAAAGATTTGAGGCAGAACAATTAAGAGATGAAATTGCGGCAGGGTTTAATAAAATGTATGAGGCTTCTGTTATATCAACATTATATACATATACTTTAGAGGATTTAGATAGACTTTCAAAAATGTTGGCAACTGAAATGTCAAAATCTTTGGTAAATATTAAAAGTGCTTGGGGAATCCAGGAAGATGCTTTTAAATCAAATTTGCCTTTTATGGATGATAAAGTTAAAAAAATACATTCTTTTGATAGTCGTTCTATGGGAACTGTTTTTCCATTTACTACTTCAGAAGTTGGACATCCTTCAGGAGTTCCGTTAGGATTTAATAAACAAACTGGTACTCCAATATTGTTTGATAATTTTGCACCTTCTTTAACAAATTATAATATGGTTATATTTGCTAAGTCTGGTGCTGGTAAATCAGTAACAATGAAAACTTTGATTTCACGTTCTTCAGTTTTAATGGGAATTGAAAGTTTGGCTTTGGATGCTGAAGGTGAGTATACAATAGTTGCTGATAGTTTGGGTGGAATTAATGTGGTTATTAGCCCAAATTCTAAAACTGTTATAAATTTGTTTGATATTGAACCTGAGAGAGTAAAAGATGAAATTACTGGTAGGGAAAAGATAGTTTTAAATGTTGAAAATAAAGTTGAGGATGTTACTCAAGCTTTAGTTACTATGGCAAAGGGTAGTACAAGAAGTACAGATGTTAATGAGCTTACAAAACAAGTTATAGCTGAATCTGTTGCAGAAGAGTATGAAAGTTTAGGAATCACTAGTGATCCTAATAGTTTGTATAAACAGGGAACAGATTTACAAAAGGGTGATAGACTTTATAGTGAGAAAAAGGAAATGCCTACGATTGGTAGTTGGTACAAAAGAATAGAGAGAAAGGCGATGATGAATGACAATAAAGATTATAGTTTTCATTATAGTTATTTGCTAAAGGTTATGAAACAATATATTAGAGAGTATAATGGTCAGATGGCATATTTTGATGGTCAATCAACATTTGAGTTATTAGATGGAGCTCCTTTTATAAATTTAGATATTTCTCAATTAGAGGAAAGATTTGCTAGACCTCTTGCACAACAAATATTGCTTTCTTGGATTTGGGAAAAATATGTTAAGAAAAATAGTGAGGATAGGACAAAGGCAAAACAAAAAAGAGTTTTAGTTGATGAGGCTTGGATGTTATTACCTTATCCAGAGGCAGTAGATTTTTTAAATAAGATGGCAAGACGTGCTAGAAAAAGAAATGTTTCTCTTGCTATTATTTCTCAAAGATTTCAGGATTTTTATGAAAAACCAGAGGCACAAGCAGTTTTAACTTCGTCTGATACAAAATTGTTTTTGGCTCAAGATAAGTCAGAAATTCAATATTTAAAAGAAGTATTTAAACTTAGTGATGGTGAAGCAGGATTTTTGATTAATTGTTTAAAAGGTGAGGGATTGCTAAAAGTTGGTGGAGAAACGGCTATTATTCAAATTACTCCTACGCAAAAAGAGTTTGAGTTTGTTGAAACAAATGTTAATAAAATGGTTAGAATGCAGAAGATGAAAAATGGTATGAAATAATGAATAAAGTTGGAAAATTTAAGTTTCCGATTTGACAAATGTCTTAGGAAAGGGATGAGATAAAAAATGAAATTTTGTACGAAGAAAAAGAATAATCAAAAGATGTTTATTGTTTTGCTGATAATCATTGTTCTGAATTTTTCTATACCAAATTATTCTAAAGCAATTAGTTTTGGTGAAATAACAGGTGATTTGTTAAAGGAATTAGTTAATATGGTTGCTTCTGTTGGAGATGTAGTAATGGGTGCTTTAAATTATTTTATGTTAGGAACAGAAAAGATTATTACTTCTTCAATGCTTTCTCAAGATGACCCGAATTTAGATAGTGATGAGTCGTGGTTAAAATATGATAAGAGTAAAGCTGGAGCTACAAGAGAGGTTAGTAGTGATGATTTGGACGGATTTTTATGGACGGATTGGAAAATACCAAACTTTTTGTATTGTCCAGAAAATATATTTGCTAATAAAATTGCTATGTTAGATGTGGATTTTATTAGACCTCATAAATTTACAGGAGTTGAAGTAGGTGCTAGTTCAGATAGTGATAGTGAAAAAAAGGCGGTGTCTGCAGCAAGTAGTGACAGATATGGTATAAGAGATACTATAGGTTCATGGTATAAGGCTTTTAGAAATATTGCGGTTGTTGGACTTTTAACAGTTTTAGTTTATTTGGGTATACGTATTGTTATAAGTTCTACTGCAACTGATAAGGCTAAATATAAGGAAAATTTACAGGATTGGTTAGTTGCGTTGTGCTTAGTTTTTATAATACATTTTATAATGTCTGGAATTATGATGTTAACTGATAAATTTACAGAAATGCTTGATAATACTATAAATAAACCAATAGCAGTTAAAGTAACTGGTTCAGATGTGAAATTTAATACTAACTTAGTTGGTTATGTTAGATTTATGGCACAAAGCCCTGATTTTGGAAATTGTACAGCATATACTATTATGTATTTAGCTTTAGTTTTGTATACAGTAATGTTTACATTTACATATTTTAAGAGGTTTTTGTATATGGCGTTTTTTACAATGATTGCACCTTTGGTTGCATTGACTTATCCTATTGATAAAGTAAAAGATGGTAAAGCCCAAGCTTTTGATATGTGGTTTAAGGAATATACAATGAATGCTATTATACAACCAATACATTTGATATTGTATTCAGTGTTTATAGGAAGTGCTATTGATTTAGCAGTGTCAAATCCTCTTTATGCGATTGTTGCTATGGCATTTTTAACATCAGCTGAAAAATTTGTAAAGCAGATGTTCGGATTAGATAAGGCTAAGACACCAGCAGGATTAGCTGCAATGGCAGGTGGAGCTTTAGCTATGAAAGGTATAGGTAATGTTGTAGGAAAACTTAGTGGAAAAGGTGGTTCAAGTAATAAACTTGCTACTTCTGGAGCTGATGATGTAAGTAAAATGATAAGCAGAGGTAAAAACCCAGGTACAAGTATGGATTCAATGGCTACATTGGCTGCTGGAACAGGAGCAGGTGCAGTAGCTGGAGGTGCAGCAGGTGTGGCAGGTTCTGCGGCAGGTACTGCATCAGGAGCCTTTGCTGGAGGTCCTGCAAGAAAAGAGTATGATCAACAGGCTAATAATGGAAATGAAGCAAGTGGAAATCAACAAAATAATCAAAATTCTCAACAAGATGGTGGAAGTCAGACTGGAGTTAATAATCCTCTTGGTGGAGATAAGCCATTGAGTCAACAAGATTTGGATAAGTTAGATATGGATAGAAGCGCTTGGGAAAGAGAGGCTAATAATCCAGATTTGAGTGAAAAAGATAGAGAAAATGCAAGAGCACATATTGCGGAAATAGATGAAATGAAAAATAAAAATACGAAAAAGGCGGAAAGAGATATTTGGAGAGAAATGGCTAGTAATCCTGATGTAACAGCAGAAATGAATAAATTAAATGATGATGCAGGAGAAAATCAAGAGGATCAAAGTTCAAATACAAATGCTAATGAAAATACAAATTCAGATGTATCATCACAAAACCAATATGAAAATGGAGATTTAAAAGAAGTGGTTTCAGAAGGTACTCCAAGAAGAAATTGGCGTAGAAGAATTAAAGATGGGGTTTCTTATGCTGCTAGTAAGAAAGTAAGAAATTTACAAAGAGCAATTCAGCCAAGTAATATTGGAAAAAATGTTTATAAGGTAGCTAAAAAGACAGCTTCTACAGGAGCACATGCACTTATAAGAGGAGGTGCGGCAGCAGCAGTTACAGCAGCTGCTGGAACTGCAGTAGGTGCGGCAGCCGTTGTTTCTGGAGATAAAGCAGGTTCTATGCTAGCAACAGGTGGAACAATAATTGCAGCGGGTGCTAAAGGTGCAGGTGGTAGAGCGGTTTCTGGTTTTGATAATGTAGTAGGTGGAGTTGCAAATGCTGGAAAAGAGACTGTTCAAGACTTTAGAGAAGGTGCATATACGACTGACGAATTGAAGCAAAAGAAACAAGCTAAGTTTGATAAGGAATGGAAGAGAAAAGAAGAAAATTATAAATATTTAATGAAAAATGCTAAAAATATTCAGACAGCAAAACAAGCTAAAGAATTTATAAATGATGATAGTACTCAAAAATATCTTGATAATGGTGTTACAGATATTGGTATTATATATAATGCTAGAACTATGGCACAAGATAAAGGTTGGTCAGATGAACAAGCTATTGCAAGAGCACAAATAGCTCAGGGTAGAGGCAAGAACTTGAAGAATAATGATTCTGCTCAAAATGCTCTTGAAAAGAGGTTAATGAGTGAAAATAGTGCTATTACATCAGATATGGCTAAAAATTGGGTTAAAGAAATAACTAAAATAGCAGATGTATAAAAAATTCTTTTTAACTTTATTTAGGAAGGAAAGTGATAAAATATGAACAAGTGGATAAGATTTTATAATCAAAACAGAGGAAAAGTATTTTTAACTATTATTGTAATAATATTCATTTTGGTCATGATTTCACTATTTAACAATGTATATAAACAAAAAAGTATAGAAGAATCTGAAAAGATAGCTGAAGAAGCTAATGATGTGGAAAAAAACAAATATCGTAATGAAAGTAAATCATTGGTTTCAGGTGGGGAAGTATCTGGAACTAAGAAAAATGATTTTGGTGATTTAATAGAAACTTTTTTAAGCTATTGTAAAAACCATGAGCCTGCAAAGGCTTATGGTTTACTTTCGAATGATTGCAAAAATGTATTGTATCCTGATGAATTTATTTTTGAAGAACAATATTATAAAACAAAGTTTTCAACATCAAAAAGGTATAGTTTTCAGTCTTGGACTTCTTCTGATTCATATATATATTTAGTGAAAATTTTTGATGATATGTTAGCAACAGGTACAGGTTCTTCACAAAATTATATTCAAGATTATTTGAGTGTTATAGAAGAAGATGGTCAGTATAGATTAAATATAAATGGATTTGTTGGAAAAGTAGAAATAAATAAAACGGGTTCTAAGGATAATGTAACAATTACAGTGAAAGATCGAATTGTATATATGGATTATAGTGTATATACAATTAGTATAAAAAATGATAGACAGTCTACAGTGCTTTTAGATTCTAGGAAAAAAACGGATACTACATATATTGTGGATGAAAATAATGTTAAATTTGAATCTTTATTGTATGAAAATAGAGATGAAGATTTAAAAGTTGCATCAGGTGAAACAAAACAATTACAAATTAAGTTTAGTGATTCTTATCGCGAAAAAATAGGAATTAAGCAAATGTTTTTTGAAGATGTTTATTTAGATGATAATTTTGTTTATTTTGGTAGTAATAATGAAAAAATAGAAGTAAAGCTTAAGGAATAATAGTTGTGCAAAGTGAGGTGAGGTAATTGGCAGAAAATGATAATAATAAAAATAATTTTACAGGAAAAATAAAAGGCAAAACTAAAGGTAAAATAAAGGCTAAAATGGCTGCGTGGTTTACTAAAACTTTTATTATTTTCGTAATGAAGGTTTTACCAATATTTTTATTGGTGTGTATGGTTCATACGGCTTTTAGCTGGATTTCAGATTTAGTTGAAAGTGTTAAAAATCCGGCTGATATTTATGAAATTATGGGAATAGATAATATATCAGATCTTATCTGTGTTGCTGGTAATGCTGATGATGGCTATTATTTGGCATATAAGCAAGGTATTGATGAGAAATTAGATGAGGTTGTTAAAAGATATAATAAAGGTAGTCGTCAGTATGTGAAAAAAGATGTTATTAAGAAGATGCTTGATGCAGAGTTGTATACTCAATATCCTAATTTGGGTGGTAAGATTGGTAAAGAGGCAGATGTTAAAATAGGAGAGTCTTCTAATGCTGCTTCAGGTGGTTCTGATTTTAGTGGCACTTTGTATTGGCCGACAGATAGCACGTATGTAAGCTCTTCTTTTGGATTAAGAAATTCACCTACTGCTGGTGCTTCAACAAATCATGGTGGTATAGATATATCTGCTGTTACAGGTGCAAATGTATATGCTTGTTTAGATGGAACTGTTACTATTGCTGAACATTCTGATAGTGCTGGAAATTATGTAGCTATTGATCATGGAAATGGTTATGTTACTAAATATATGCATAATAGTCAGTTAAAGGTTTCTGTTGGTGATAAAGTAACTGCTGGACAAGTTATTGCTTTAGCAGGAAGTACAGGTATTTCAACTGGACCTCATGTTCATTTTCAAGTTGAAAAGGATGGAGAAAAGGTTGATCCTTTGACTTTTAAATATAATAATGGAAAGGGTGCTAGTTCATCTTCTAGTGATAGCTCTTCTACTACTTCTACTGGTACAACTACTTCTTCTGCTAATAAAGTTACAAGTTTAGACGGATTTTTGTTTATTGGTGATTCTATTACAGATGGTATGAAATCAGAGGCTAATGTAGTTGATTCTACTTGTACTGTTAGAGCTGTTGTGGGCGTTGGTTCTAAGTATTGGCTAGATCACTATAGTGAGATTTCATCTGTTAGTGATGTTAAAGGTATAAATATTATGCTTGGTACAAATGATTATGATTATGGTATAAGTTATATGAAACAGCTTTTGGAAAAATTACATGGTACATTTTCTAATGTTACTATTTATGTTGATAATTTATTACCAGATAAGGATTCAAATACTTCAGAATTTAAAAGTTATGTTTCACAATTGAAAGAATTTTGTACCTCTAATTCTTCTTATATAAAATTTATAGATCCTACAAGTGGAGTTGAAATAGGTTCAGATGGTACTCATCCTACAATAAATGGTTATAAAACTTTGTGGAATAATATAAAGAGTGCGATATTAAATGGTGGTGGCTCTTCATCATCTTCAGTAGCACCTCTTATAATAGCCAAAGATACTGGTGAAGGACAAGATGGTTTTCAAGGGGCAATACGTATAAGAAGAGTTACACCTAATAAAACAATAGGTGCACTTACAAATGTAGGTACTGGTGCAACTCAAACTACTACGGTTGTGACAGGAGGATTAGGGACAAAAGAAGATATACCAGAAAGTGTTAAAAAGCAAATGGAAGGAATTTCAATGCAACATTTTTCTGGTGTGGATTATAGTGACTTGTCATATTTGACAATACCTTATTTTGATTTTAATGGTAGTGTTCAACAGGGACATATGGTTGTTAATAAAAAATTAGCTGATGAAGTTTTACTTATTTTCCAGGAATTATACAAGATTAAGTATCCTATTGAAAAAATGGAATTAATAGATAATTTTTCAGGTAGTAAGAAGTTAACAGGTGATGCGTTGGATTATGCTTCAATAGAAGCTAATAATACATCAGCATTTAATGACAGAAAAGTTGTTACTAATGATGGTGTGCAGAATACAGTATCTAAACATGCTTTAGGACAGGCTATAGATATAAATCCACAAATAAATCCTTATATAAATCCAGATGGTTCATTTAGTCATGATAATGCTAAAAAATATGTAAAAGAAAGAAAAAGCCAGGAGGGTTGGTCAGATACTGAAAAGGCAGCTTGTATTACACCAGATTCTGAGATTTATAAAATATTTACTAAATATGGTTGGACATGGTTAGGAAATTCTAGTTATACGGGTGATACACAGCATTTTGAGAAAGCAGATTTAACAAATGTAAAGACTATAGAGAATCGAGAAGATGTGGCAGGTACATCTTCTAGTACAACAGATACAACAGATAGTAATAATACTAAAAAAGATGGTGATAATTCAAATACAAATAATAGTAATAATTCAAGTGCTTCATCATCAAATACAAGTAAACAAAGTGAAGTGGAAGAATATTTAAAGAGTGCTGCTTCTGGAACATGGAGTGTTTATGCTAAAGATTTGACAAGTAATAGTGATATTGCTTCTGTAAATGCAGATGCTAAGATGCAATCAGCTAGTGTTATTAAATTGTTTATTATGGCTACTGCTTATGATGAAATGGCTAAAGGAAATATGGTTCCTACAGAAGTTAGTTCAGATATAAAATTAATGATTACACAAAGTGAGAATTTTGCTACTAATAGAATGATTGATAGATTAGGTTTTGATAAAATAAATAATTACATTAGAAGTAATGGGTATACAAATACTGAATTGAATAGATATATGCTTAAAAGTAATGCAAATGGTGATAATTATACATCTTCTAAAGATGCTGCTAAGATATTGGAAAATATATATAATCATAAATGTGTAAGTTATGAAGCGTCTGAGCAGATGATGGCTTATTTAAAAGCTCAGCAATTGCGTTCTAAAATTCCGGATGGTGTGCCAAGTGGAGTACAAACAGCTAATAAAACAGGTGAGTTAGATACTGTGGAAAATGATGCGGCAATTGTTTTTAAAGATAATGCTCCTTATGTTTTGGTTGTAATGTCTTCTGGTTTATCTGATACAGCAAAGGCAAGACAAAATATTGTTGATATTTCTAAAATAGTTTATGGAGATGGTGCTTCAGTGGGTGGAAATAGTGCTACAGTAGGTTCTGTTACAACAGCTATAAATTCTAAAATTTATGATTTAAAATATATACCAGAATCAGATTTTGATAAACTTGTGTCAGATAATGATACTAAGGCTTTGGAATATTTTACATTAGATGGTGAGTGGAAATTAATTACTGCTAAATGGAGTTATTCAAGTGATGATGGTGTAACTATTTCTAAAAATTCTCCTATTAATTATAGGTCTACTGTTGATAAATATACTACACCTTTTGAATATTTGATGGATTATTATATTGATGTTAAAAATAGAGATTTTATGTTTGATTTTACAGATTTAGCATTAAATTCTAAATTAATATTAGCTGTAGAAGATAATGTTACTACTACTAAGATGACAACTTCTAAGAGTATATCATTTAGTGATGGTTCAGGAGGAACAATTAGTTCGGAAACTGTTATAAATGAAAATGTGCAAGATAAAATGGAATTGACTTATGTTGATACATGGTTTGTTAAGTTTTCTAAGGAAGAGAATTATGAGAATTTATCAGGCAGTAGTGGAGCAGCTTTATTAACTGGAAAACAAGGTGAATATATGGGTGATTATGTAATTTCAGCATATTGCAATTGTAGTATATGTTGTGGACAATGGGCAGGAGGTCCAACAAGTTCAGGAACTATGCCTGTTGCAGGAATTACTGTTGCTTCAAATACAATACCAGAAGGATCATATATTATGTTTAATAATCATGTATATCATGTAGAAGATACAGGGAATCCAAGTGTTCTTGGATCAAGAATAGATTTATATATGGATTCTCATGAAGAGGCATTGAATTGGGGATTACAAACTTTCCCAGTATATGCAGTTACAGATGTAGGAACTGCTAGTACAAGTAAAGATGATGACAATGATGTTAATACAGAAAAAAATGACAAACATAAATTAATTAATACGGTAGCAAATGTTAAAGGAACTGTTACACAAACACATACAGAAAGTTCTAATTCTTATGCAGGTGCTACAATGACAAAACATGATGCTTCAACTAAAAAAGATTATACTGTTACTTCAGTTATTACTGAAACAACAGTAACTGATACTATTGCTACTTCTTATGATACAGGAGATTCAAAAATAGAAGGAAATGAAGATAAATTTATAAAATTATTTAATGATAATAAAGAAGCTAAGAGTGATTTGAAACCTAAATGGTTGATTACTACTGTAGAAAAAGGTGAAAAGACAGCAAGATTTACAGATTTGACTAAGTATTTACTATATAAGCTAACAGGTGAGAGTTTTGGCGTTACAGAATTTGATTTTAGTATTTATGAACCAGGTTCTTTTAGTTCAATGAGTAGAGGCGGAGGATATGATCAATTTATTAGATGGTTGCATGCATGGGAAGGTATGAGTGGCTCACTTAGTGCGGATGGTACAAAATATATAATTGGTGATGATGGTTATGGAAATATAACTGTAGGATATGGTGTTGATATTTTTAATGGTGGCTTTGCCGAAAGATTTGCTGCGGCGGGATACCCTACAAGTGTTGGTTCTGAAGTTGATAAGGAATTTGTTGATAATTTAGAGAAAGAAGAAATTCAAAAAGATTTAGATTTAGTGGAATCAAAATGTGGTGGATTGAATTTAACTCAGTACCAAAAATATGCATTAGTAAGTAGAATATATAATTGTGGAGATAGTGGAGCTTTTTCTAATAGAAATGGAAAAGATTTTGTTTCAGCTTTTACTTCATATTGGAATCAAGATAAAGATTTGGAATATAAAGTTCCTGCTAATGATGGAATGTTTTCACATCCGCTTTATACTAATTATATGTGTTTACCAAATACTGCTAAGGTTGGAAATTCATCAGTATATTCACCAGGCTTGGTTGCTAGAAGAAAGGCTGAGTGGCTTTTATTTAAAACAGGTTATTATGATAGAATTGATGAGTTCTATGAAGACGGAGGCAATATTGTGAATGCAGCTGCAATTGTACATGATTTTATTTCAAGTAATGGATATCATTATAGTCTAGGAGATGACTTGCCAGGAACTGTTAATGATGTGAAAAATGCTAGAGCGGTTTGTTGTGCGACTTTTGTTTCTTGGACATTGTATGAAGCAGGATATGACTGGATGGTAGATTGTACAGGTATAAATAGTTGTGCTACATTATTACCATTTTTAGAGGCACATGGTGGAACAAAAATTATGAATCCTACAATGGATATGTTGCAACCAGGAGATATATTATTTTACGGTAGTGGTGGTTCATCACATACAGATATATATATAGGTGATGGATTGTGGTATAATTGTGGTAGTAATGATACAGTGCAAAGAAAGGACCCATATTCAAAAGCGATAAGAGCAGATGTGTATTGTGTAATACGATTTGATAGTTAAGGAGTGAAGAATGGAAAGTAAATTGAGAATATTGAAAAAAATTATAATAATAATGATTGTTGTTATTTGTGTATTATCTATGGTTTATTTTTTGATAATAAAAAAATTAGACCAAAACGTAAATGATTTTGCTAATAATACTCCAACTGATACAACACCAATAGAATTACAAAAAGATATTCAAGAAGTTAAAACTAGAGATATGTATTATGTTATGAAAGATATTACAAAGAGGTATTTTGAATATATTAAAGAATATAATGAAGATTCGTATTATTCAAAAATAGAAGGAACTGTTAATTATACTGAGGAAGATAAAAAAGCACAATATGAAATTTTATATAAATTTCTTGATAGTCAGTATTTAAAAGATAATAAAATTTTGGAAAATGATATAAAAAATATAATACTTAAATATAAAAATGCAGATGATTTTAGGATAAATAAAATGTATTATAATGATATTGATGATAATAATACTATGATTTATGCAGACATAGAATTATTAAAAGAAAATAAAAAATTAAGTGATAGAGTTGTTATAGCGAGATTAGATAGAAAAAATGGACTATTTGGTATAATACCAGTTGATATTGAAAATAATCAAATATTGGAGAATAGAATAAAAACAGCTACTAGTGAAATAGAAAAAAACGTATATAATCAATATCAGTTTAAACATATAGATGACATCCAAATGATAGAAGATATTTTAGTTAATTATAAAAATGCAGTTTTATATAATAGAGAAGAAGGATATAATTTATTAGATAAAGACTACAGAGAAAAAAGATTTGGAAACTATAATACATTTTCTAGATATGTGGAAAATAATATAAAAGAAATATCAAGTTTATCATTTACTCAATATCTTGTAAATGATAAAGATGGAAATAAGGAATATGTATGTAAGGATAAATATGAGAATCTATATATTTTTGATGAAAAATCTGTTATGAATTATACAGTAAAACTAGATACATATACATTAGATAATGAAAAATTTAATGAAAAATATAATTCATCAAATGCACAATATAAAGTAATGATGAATATAGATAAAGTAAGACAAATGATGAATGCAAGAGATTACAGAACGATGTTTAGTTATTTAGATGAAACATTTAAGAATACTTATTTTGAAAATAATGTTGATATTTTTGAAGAGTATATGAGAAAACATTTTTCAAGTCATTATTCAATAGAGTATGGAAATTTAACTAATGATGCCGGTGTATATATTCAGGAAATAACTTTGAAAGATATGACAGATGAAAGTAAAACTATAGAAAGAACAATATATATGCAATTGAATGAGGGATTAGATTTTAGAATGTCTATGAATGTATATCATAAATAATAAAAAAACCTAAGTTATAAAAATAGCTTAGGTTTTTTTGCTATTTAAAAACTTTTTTGAAAAATAGAGCATAATTTATAATATAAAATAAAATTAATTTAGAAAGAAGGAATCTATGAAAAATAAAAAAATAAGTTTGTGCTTAGCAGGAGGAGGAATAAAAGGTGTAGCACATATAGGAGTATTAAAAGCAATAGAAGAAAAAAATATAGAAATAGAATATATAGGTGGAACATCATCAGGAAGTATAGTATCAAGTTTATATGCAGCTGGATTTACGGCAGAAGAAATTTATAATATATTTAAAAAATATTGCAAAAAAATAAGATATGCAGATTTAAAAAATATAATTAAATTAATTTATGGACTAATAATTGAGCAAAAAATAATTATTGATGGATTAAGTTCAGGAAAAGAAATAGAAAAATTAATTAATAAAGAATGTAATAAAAAAGGAATTTATAATATATCTGATATAAGAAAGCCACTTGTGGTACCAAGTGTAAATATGAATACAGGAGATGTTATATGTTTTACCTCTTGCTTAAAAAGAAGTGAATTTTCGGATAAAATAAAATTTATTAACAATATTCCTATAGGAAAAGCAGTAAGAGCGAGTTGTAGTTATCCAGTTGTTTTCTCTCCAGTTGAG
>OGWV01001532.1_pt1 | contig 14433 bp, 11 predicted proteins | sample 1576081 | NCBI WGS metagenome assembly OGWV01 (sample SAMEA3541541, study PRJEB24748) | human gut metagenome | biome: human gut; feature: human-associated habitat; material: faeces | place: China | collected 2012 | reverse complement strand
CGCTGATACATAAAAGCCTTGAAGTTATCGTAGGAATTAAATGCGTTTTCTTCTGTCAAGTCCGTAACAGGGGATTTTTCCAGAAAGCTATCATTACAACCGGAAAGGCTGATTCCTGCGATGATAGCCAAACTTATAAATAGTTTTTTCATATACTCGTACTAATTTTAGGTTTATAATGTAACATTAAGACCGAAAGATACGGTACGGAATGCCGGATAGTTCCATGACAATGTTTCCGGGTCAATACCTTTCGGCAATGATGAGAATGTAGCCAGATTTTCAATGCTGACAAAGGCTTTCAGTTGCGATAAAGATGCTTTTGTTATCCATGCTTTCGGGAAAGTATAGGACAATGTAACATTCTTGATACGGAAATAGGAAGCATCCGACAAATATTTATCTGATTGGCGGTAATTAGAGCCCTGATTACCATAGTTACCATAAATGCGCGGGAACTCGGCATTAGGATTGGCAGCCGTGTAATCTCCATTCGCAGCATCTACCGGTTTCCAATAATTGCCCAAGTCTTTATACAAGGCGATGAACTTGAAGTCGGAATACAAGGGAAACTTCAGGTTATTTGCAATCCATGCATCACGCTTTCCCGTACCCTGCATAAATACATTCAAATCAAATCCTTTAAAATTTGCCCCCAGCGTAATACCATAAAGATAACGCGGTGTATTATTACCAATCACTTTGCGGTCGCCCGGATTACTGACCGTATTATCGCCACCGGAAATCATATTGGTTCCACGGTCATCGTCCATCAGATTTTTAAACTTCACATCACCCGGACGAGGATTATAACCATCAATACTAGGTACACCCTCTTTCAACTTCCATGAAGATGTATCGGTAAAATCATCCACGGTATAGAAACCATCGTATTCATATCCCCAAATTTCTCCTAAATCTTTTCCTTCATAATAGTTCCAGAAGGTAGAGCCATTGCTCAAAGTACTGGTTAATATGCCGGATTCATTCGAATTATACTTCACAATCTTTGATTGACTGTCTGACAGGTTGAAACCTACACGGTAACCAACCTTTCCGATTTGGTCACGCCAATTCACACTCAATTCCCAACCATACGCATACTCGTGCGCGCCCGCGCCCGCGTATCCGGCAGAGAAAGCAGATGTCTCCGTTTCATCATCATTCGTTTTCCCCGTTGGGTTTACGGTTTCCGTTTCTGTTTCTGTATAGTTTATATTAGTGTCGTGGAAATCGGGCGTATTTCCGTGGCAATCGGTTGTGCAATCGGTTGGACAAACGGTTGTGCAATCGCTTGGGTAAACGCTTGGGTAATTCGGATGATTACGGGAATAGTCACGGATTTCGGGGCAATCAGCGGGGCAATCGGCTGTGCTATCAGCACCGATTTCACGCGGATAGTCACGCTCAACAGCGCCTTTTCCGTCGCAAACGGAGAAGTAATGCAGGCGGTACGCGGGCGGCGTGCGCTTCTTTTCGCCGGGAATGTACTCCAAAAGCCCGGATTCGCAGAGCGTACGTCGAGCGTCGGCGAGGGCGGTGGCGCTCATGGGAAAGTAGGCGAGCAGATACGGGTTGTCGATGCGGAGGAAGCCGTCGCACCAGTCGCCGCCGCGGGCGTGCTGGTTCATGATTTCAATCAGCTTGTACCACAGCAGCTGGGCGCTGGCGGGGAGACGGGTTCGCGCGGCGAATGTGTTGAAACGGCGGATTTCAATCAAGTAGTTTACATTGCACATTTGGGTCATTCCTTTCGGATTTTATTCGCCGCTATTGCGACAGTGATATTGTAGTACGGGGAATGGATGTTCGTCAAGAAAATTTGATTTCATTTGATTTCGCTTGATTTCATTTGAATTCATTTAATTTTGGAGGGGAAAGCGACTGCGTTTTTTTGTTGCGCAGGGTATTTCGCGTCTGCGGACGCGACGAGGGGGCTTTCCGGTCGCCCCCTCGACCCCTTCGGCTTCGCACTACTTCATGCTTGACTTTTATCGTTACAGAGAATGACGAAAATTTCCCAAAACAAAAAGCCCCGTGCCTTTCCGATTCCGGAAAAAACACGGGGTGCTTTCGATTGCAATGGCTTACAGGCGCTTGAAACCCTTGCGGCCGTCGTCGAGCAGGGAGGCGTAGGCGCCGGGGTCTTCCACGGCAATGCCGCAGCCGAGAACGACGCTGGTCTGCGGGTCATCGGCGACGCCGCAGGGGATGTGCAGGGCGGTGTAAATCGCTTCGGGCAGGCGCGCCAGTCCCGCTGCGCCGCCGCTTAAGACGATGCCGTCATCAAAAATATCGGACGCCAGCTGCGGGGGTGTGCGCACCAGCACGTCCTGAATGCTGCCGATGAGGGCAGCGACGGGGTCTTTCAGCGCCTCGTAGATTTCAGCGGCGTGAATCTCCTGCGTGCGGGGCAGGCCAGAGAGCTGGTTACGACCGACGACGGGCATGGCAAGGTTCGCTTCGTCGGTTTCGGGCTTCATCGCCGTGCCGATGTTGATTTTAATCTGCTCGGCGGTTCGCTCGCCAATCAGCAGAGAGTACTTCTTGCGGATGTAGCGGACAATCGCGTCATCAAAGTAGTCGCCGGCGTAATAGACGCTGGAGGACTGGACGATTTCGCCCTCGGAAATAACGGCAATATCAGTGATGCCCGCGCCCATGTCCACAATCATGCGGCCGTAGCGCTGGCGCAAATCCATGCCGACGCCAAGCGCCGCCGCGAGCGGACGATCAAGCAGATAGGTACGCTTCACGCCCGCGTCCAGCAGGATGTTGATGAGGGAGTGCTTCTCCGTCTCGGTCACGCCGGAAGGGACGCTCATGACGACGCGCGGCCCGGAGAACAGGCGCTTGGACAGCACACCGTTCAAGAAGAAGCGGAGCATGGTGTTCGTCAGCTCAAAATCCGCGACGGTGCCCTGCTTCAGCGGGCGAATCGCCATGATGTTGCTGGGCGTGCGGCCGACCATGCGCTGGGCATCGTCCCCGATGGCCAGCACCTTCTTGGTGGAGCGCTCAATGGCGACTACCGCCGGTCTGCGGAGCACAAGCCCCTTGCCCTGCTGGTAAATCAATACATTGGAGGTTCCAAGGTCAATGCCCAAATCGTTCAGCTGCGCCATCGCATACTCTCCATTTCCCGGCACGCTTTTCGCGCCGTACATACCATTATACCATCAAAAACGGAAAACGTAAACAGGTTTTTTCGGGCGGATGGCTATTTTCGGGCGCTGGAACATAAAAATTCGATGAGAAAGGGGGCTGTGCATCATGGAGAAGGAGCCGTTTTTCCCGCCGGAGGTGACGGGCGGCGCATTCAAGGTGACGCTGACGGGGCGCGGCCGCGCGTGGGTGGAGCAGCATCAGGGTCTGCTGGGGTACACGGCGGAGGAGGCGCTCTTCCGCACGAAGGAGGGCACGCTGCGCATTAGCGGGGCGAACCTGCGCTTCCTGCGCTATTCATCATCAGACGCGATTGTGACCGGGCGAATTGACGCCATCAGCGTGCTGGGAGGCGGAACATGAGCGGGCGGCCGTGGCTTATCGCCGTCACGGTGGATGGGGTCAATCTGCCGCGTTTTTTGCGCCGCGCGGGGGAAATGGGGCTGCTGCTGACGGACGTGCGCATCCGCGGCAAACATCTCAGTGCCTTTGCCCGCGAGGATGATGTGCCGCCGCTGCGGATGATGGCGGAAAACGGGGGCTGGCGCTTCTCGGTGGGCAATCGGCAGGGCACGGGACGGCTGATGACGTGGATTCGCCATCGGCTGGCGCTGCTTTCCGCGCTGATGCTGGGCATTGGCGCGCTTATCGGCGCGTCGCAGGTGATGTGGCGCGTGGAGATTGAAAACGCCGGGATTTACGCCGCGGATTTGCCCGAATACCTGCAGGCGCTGGGCATCACACCGCCGATGCGAAAAAGTGACGTTCATCCGGGTCAGCTGCGTGACCTGCTGGAATGGCGCTACCCGGAAACGGCGTGGGTGGAGTGCGGCTGGCGGGGGATGACGCTGCTGATTCGCGTGGTGGACGGTGTGCCGGCGGGAACGCCCTTGTCCGAGACGGGCGCGGGGGACGTGGTCGCCGCGCGGGACGGCATCGTCGATAGCATCCGCACGAAGGCGGGCACGGCGCTTGTTCAGCCCGGCGACGTGGTGCGCAAGGGGCAAATCCTCATCCGCGGCGAGGAACGCACGGGCAGCGGCGTGCGGGCGGTATCAGCGCGCGGGGTGGTGATGGCGCGCGTGTGGGACGCGGCGGCGGTTCGCATGGACTTGACAGAGCTGCACACATCGTATTCCGGGCGCACGGAGGAAAGCGTGTCGGTCGTCAGCCCGTGGTTCGCCCTGTGGCATGAGCCGGAGAGCGAGTTCCATCAGGCGGATGTGTCCCGGCGCACGCTCCCGCTGGGCGGCTTCTTCCTGCCGCTCACCTGCGTGTGGGAAAAGCGGTATGAATGTGAAATTACGAAACAAAATCGGGCAAATGAGGAAATAACTGCCGAAGCAAGCATAGCTGCTTTGCGAAAACTGCGCGAAATCATCGGTACGAACGAATCTTTGGTTGACAAGTGGGTAAATTGTAGTATGATAGATCATGAGGTACTGTTGGCAGTGGCAACGGGCGAAAGGCTTGTGGATATTGCCGAGCAGATACCCAGCGGCGCGCCTGCCAAGTGAACTTGATTGTCGCCGTTTCAAATGGAAAGAAGGACATCGTTTTTGACTGAAACGAGAAAGATTCCCCTGACGCTGGATTCGATGGATGCCTATATGTCCCTGTTCGGGCTGAACGACCAGAATGTTGCGCTGGTGGAGCAGGAGTGCGGAGTCACTGTCTCCCTGCGCGGCTCGGAGCTGTTCCTCACGGGCGAAGCGGAGGATGCGGGGCTGGCGGAAAGCGTCATCCTGAAGCTGCTGGAAATGATCCGCCGCGGCGATCTGGTTGACCGCACGCGCATCCGCTACGCCATCGCCCTGGCGCGCGAGGGTGACGTGGATCGCATCGACGAGATTCTGCGCTCTGTCGTCGCCATCACCCACCGCGGCAAGCAGATTCGCTGCAAGACGCTGGGGCAGCAGGAGTATGTGCAGGCCATCCGCGACCATGACCTCACGTTCGCCGTCGGCCCGGCGGGTACGGGCAAGACGTATCTGGCAATGGCGCTGGCTGTCGTGGCGCTGAAAAACAAGGAGATTGAGCGCATTGTGCTCACACGCCCGGCGGTGGAGGCGGGGGAGAAGCTGGGCTTCCTGCCCGGCGACCTGACGCAGAAGGTTGACCCGTACCTGCGCCCGCTCTACGACGCGCTGTACGACTTCATGGGCGTGGACAGCTACCAGAAGCTGCTGGAGCGCGGCGTGGTGGAGGTTGCCCCGCTGGCGTACATGCGCGGCCGCACGCTGTCGGATTCCTTCATCATTCTGGACGAGGCGCAGAACACGACTTCTGAACAGATGAAGATGTTCCTGACGCGTCTGGGCTTCCACAGCAAAGTCGTCGTTACCGGCGACATCACCCAGACGGACTTGCCCTACGGGAAGAAATCCGGCTTGGCGGAAGCAATCGAAATTTTGAAGGACATTCCGGAAATCGGCATGGTGCACCTGACGCACAAGGACGTCGTCCGCCACGAGCTGGTGCAGACGATTGTCAAGGCGTATGACGCCTACTACCATCGGGAAGCGGAAGGGCAGCGCCCGTAAATCCGCCCCCTCCGGTGCAGAAGGAGTGATAACTACATGCGTAAACGCGAAAACAAGCAGAACCACCGCCCGATTCTGCGCCGCTTCACCACTTGGCTGCACGGCGCGGGCGCGAAATGCGCGCTCATTTACGCCGTCGGCACGCTGGTGATGCTGGTCTTGTTTGCCGCGGCGTGCGCACCGCAGCGCTACAGCCTGAGCGTCGGCGCGATTTCGCACCAGACGATTACCGCCACGAAGGACGTGGAGGACACGGTGACGACCGAAAGCCGCCGCCGCGAAGCCTCCGTCCGTGTGGAAGCGACCTACCACTTTCAGGAGGGCGTGACCGAAAGCGTGCTGAGCGACCTCGACGAGACGTTCCGCCAGCTGCGCATTGTGCAGCAGTACGGGCTGACCCTGCGCGTGCAGGACGGCGAAACCGCGACGGAAACAAACCTCGCGGCGACCTTCAGCGCGGAGGAAATCGACTACGCCCTCCAGCAGGTGGAAGCCGTGCCGCTCACGCGCTATCAGGCGACTGTCCTCATGCGCGCCAGCACGGAGAATTTCGACACCATGGTGGCGACGGTGCGCCTCGCGGTGGAAAGCGCGCTGAACACCACCATCCGCGAAGGGCAGGTCAGCCAGTCCATCGCGACGATTAAGCAGATTGCGGGCTACCGCGTCGAAACGTCGCTGATGCAGAACATCGTGCCCGTCGTGCTCAACCACTGCGTCCGCCCGAACATGGTCATTGACCAGGAATTGACCGCGCAGGCGCAGGAGAACGCCGCCGCGCAGGTGGAGCCGGTGGTGTACCTGCAGGGGCAGAACATCATCCGCGAGGGCGAGCGTGTGCAGGCGAATCAGCTCGCCATGCTGGAGGCGCTGGGGCTGCTGGATACCGCGTCGTATGATTATGACATCTACCTCGGCGCGCTGCTGCTCATCGCTATTTCCATGTCGGTGCTGATTTTGATGCTCGTTATCCTTGCACCGGAGGTATTGAGGGACGTGCGCCGCTCCAGCGTCATCATGGTGGTGCTGGTGCTGTGCGAAGGGCTGTGCGTGATTGCTGTCAAGCTGCTGGACGTCTACCTTGCCCCGGTCGTGATGGCGGCGATGCTGCTGACTACGCTGCTGAGTGCGCGCGTCGGCATTTCCGCCACGTTCACCATGGCGCTGATTGCGGCAGGGCTTAGCGCGGGCAGCTCCAACGCCTACTCGGCGGAAATGGTGCATTTGATACTCACGGGCGTCGTCTCCGGCATCGTCGCCGTGCAGTACTTGAAGGATAAGCCGCAGCGTGTCCGCATGGTGATTGCGGGCGTGATTGTCGCGGTGGTGAATATGGTCGTTATCCTCGCCATGAGCCTGATGACCTCCAACAATATATCCGGCATGATGAACAACGCCATGTGGTCGATGGCGGGCGGCATTTTGAGTGGCCTGATTTCCGTCGGCTTCCAGCCCGTGTTCGAGGCGGCGTTCAACCTCGCCACGCCCGCGAAGCTGCTTGAACTGGCGAACCCGAATCAGCCGCTGCTGCGCCGTCTGCTGCTGGAAGCGCCCGGCACATATCACCACGCGATTGTGGTGGCGAATCTGGCGGAAGCGGCGGCGGAGAAAATCGGCGCGAACCCGCTGCTGGCGCGCACAGGCGCGTATTTCCATGACATCGGGAAGCTCAAGCGCCCCCTGTACTTCAAGGAAAACCAGATGGGCGATAACCCGCACGACCGCACCGACCCGTATGTATCCGCCGCGATTGTTACGGCGCATACCCGCGATGGTCTGGCGCTGGCGCAGAAATACCACCTGCCGCCTGAAATCCAGACGATTATCATGGAGCATCACGGCGACACCCCCGTGATGTACTTCTACCACAAAGCCCTGCAGATGGCGGACGGCAAGCCGGTTGATATTGCCGATTTCCGCTATGACGGTCAGCGCCCGACGACGAAGGAGAGCGCCATCGTCATGCTGGCGGACACCATCGAGGCGGCGGTGCGTTCCATCCCTGACCCCACGCCCAAGGCGATTGAGCAGTTCATTGAGCGCCTTGTCCGCGGCAAGCTGGAGGACGGGCAGCTCAGCAATTCGCCGCTGACCTTGCGCGATATCGACGCGATTTGCGAAGCGTTCTGCAAGGTCTTGAATGGCGTGTTCCACGAGCGCATTGAGTACCCGACGGTGAACGTCCCCGCGCGCCCGCTCGTCAAGGCGGAAAAGGAAGCGGAGAAGGAAACGAAGCAGATGCAGGCGGAAATCAAGGCGGAAAAGCAGGCGGAAGCGGAAAAAACACCCGAAGTGAAGCCAGAAGCGAAGTCGGAGAAACAGGCGGAAGCGGAAAAAACACCCGAAGTGAAGCTAGAAGCGAAGGCGGAAAAGCCGGATGTGCCGGAAAAGCCCGCCGCGCCGGTGGAGGAAAGCGAGGAAAACACATGAAGCTGCTTTGGCAGATTGACACGCAGGTTGACCCGCGCTATCTGTCCCTGATGCAGACGGCGGCGGACTGCGCCCTGTGGATGGAAGGCGTTTCGCGTCCCTGCGCGGTGAACATCCGCATCTGCGACGACGACGCGATTCACGAAATCAACCGCGAGTACCGCGGCGTTGACCGCGCGACGGACGTGCTGTCCTTCCCGACGGTGAATTATCCGGCAGGCAAAACGGCGGGGCAGTGCGACAAGCTGCTTGCGCGCGAGCTGGATGACGAGGTGGATGCCTGTATGCTCGGCGATCTCATCATCTCCATGCCGCATGTGCTGGCGCAGGCGGCGGAGTATGGGCATTCCCCGGAGCGGGAGGCGGCGTATTTGACCGTCCACGGTCTGTGCCACCTGATGGGCTATGACCACATTGAGGATGAAGACAAAAAGAAGATGCGGACGATGGAGGAGAAGATTCTGTCCGCCATCGGCATGACGCGCGATGGCGAAACGCAGACCGACGTTTCCGACGAGACGCTGCTGGAAATGGCGCGGCAGGCGATGCTGCGGAGCTATTCACCCTATTCCGGCTATCCGGTCGGCGCGGCGCTGCTGTGCGCGGATGGCCGCGTGTTTCAGGGCTGCAACATCGAGAACGCGTCGTTCGGCTTGACGAACTGCGCCGAGCGCACGGCGATGTTCAAGGCGGTCAGCGAGGGCGCGCGGGAATTCACCGCGATTGCGATTGCCTCGCGTGACGCCGCCCCATGGCCCTGCGGCGCGTGCCGGCAGGTACTCAACGAATTCGCACCGAATATCCGCGTGCTGGTGACGTGGCAGGGCGGCACGGAAAGCGCGACCCTGCCGGAGCTGCTGCCGCACGGCTTCGGCCCGCAGCAGCTGACAACGAAGGAGTAAACAGGAGTAAATATAAATGAGCGAAAATACGAAATTCCATTCTGGATTTATTACCATTGTGGGCCGCCCGAATGTGGGCAAATCCACCTTGATGAACGCGATGGTCGGCGAGAAAATTGCGATTGTCTCCAGCCGCCCGCAGACGACGCGCAACCGCATCATGGGCGTGATGACGCGCCCTGACTGGCAGATTGTGTTCCTCGACACCCCCGGCATCCACACGCCCCGCACGAAGCTGGGCGAAAGCATGATGCAGTCCGTCAAGGACGCGATGGACGGCATGGATGGCGTGCTGGTGCTGGTGGACGCGACGCAGGTGGGCGAACACGACCGCGCCATCGTCCGTGATATGGCGGGCAAGAAAGTGCCGAAGGTGCTGGCGATTAATAAGATTGACCTGCTGCCGCCGGAAAAGCTGCTGGGGCTGATTGCATCCTTCGCCGACCTTGGCTATGACGCGATTATCCCCATCAGCGCCAAAACCGGCGACGGGCTGGATGACCTGACGAAGCAGCTTTCCACGCACCTGCCGGAAGGCCCGAAGTATTTCCCGGACGACATGATGACCGACCAGCCGGAGCGGCTGATTTGCGCGGAGCTGATTCGCGAGAAGGCGCTCCAGCATTTGCGCGACGAAGTGCCGCACGGCATCGGCGTGGAAATGATGGGCATGGAGAAGATGAACGACAACTTCATGGAAATCAACGCGACGATTTACTGCGAACGCGACGCGCACAAGGGCATCATCATCGGCAAGCACGGCGCAATGCTGCAAACCATCGGCTCGGAGGCGCGCGAGGACATCGAGAAGCTGCTGGGGCTGCATGTAAACCTGAAGTTATGGGTGAAGGTGCGTCCCGACTGGCGCAACCGTGCGTCGGATTTGCGCACGCTGGGGTATGACGCGAAATAAAGGGGGATTTGCGTATCCCCCTGACCCTAAGCAGGGGAAGCCGATGCGGGCTTCTCCTGCATCATTGTGCGTTTTTGCTGCGCAGGGGTTTCGCTCCTGCGGGAGCGACCAAAGGGCAATGAAAACAGACGAACGTCTGCGATCGCCCTTTGGAAACCTTCGGTGCACACTCCTGTTTATTGACTTCTATCGGAAGTTATTTCGTTAGTGGACAAAAGGCAACCATGCCTATCCCAAAAAAAATCAATGCGAAGGAGACAATCACCATGGGCAAGTATTTCGGAACGGACGGATTCCGCGGAGAAGCGAACAAGGAGCTGACCGCTGACCATGCCTACCGTGTGGGACGCTTTCTCGGCTGGTACTACGGCGAGTGCAAGCGCCGCAATGGCGACCACACCCGCCCGCGCATCGTCATTGGCAAGGATACCCGCCGTTCCAGCTATATGTTCGAGTATTCGCTCGTCGGCGGGCTGACCGCGTCCGGCGCGGATGCGTACCTTCTCCATGTCACCACGACCCCGTCCGTTGCGTTCGTCGCGCGGCTCGATGGCTTTGACTGCGGCATCATGATTTCCGCCAGCCATAACCCGTACTACGACAACGGCATCAAGCTCATCAACGGGCAGGGCGAAAAGATGGATGAGGACACGATTGCCCTCGTCGAAGCCTACCTGGACGGGCATCTGGAATGCTTCGGGGAGACGTGGGACGAAATTCCCTTCGCGCATCAGGAGCAGATTGGCTGCACGGTGGACGATGTGTCCGGGCGCAACCGCTATGTCGGCTACCTGATTTCGCTGGGGCTGTACTCCTTCCGCGGACGGCGGATTGCGCTGGACTGTGCCAACGGTTCCAGCTGGAACATCGCCAAGGCGGTTTTCGACGCGCTGGGGGCGACGACGCTGGTCATCAACGCCGAACCGAACGGGCTGAACATCAACCGCGACGCGGGTTCGACGCACATCGGGGGCTTGCAGAAGTTCGTCGTCGAAAACCACTGCGACGTGGGCTTTGCCTTCGACGGCGACGCGGACCGCTGCCTGTGCGTGGACGAAACGGGCATGGAAATCACCGGCGACCACATTCTCTTCATCTGCGGACGGCACATGAAGCAGACGGGTGAGCTGCTGGGCAACACGGTCGTCGCGACGGTGATGAGCAATCTGGGGCTGTTCCGCGCGCTGGATGACCTCGGCATTGCGTCCGCCAAGACCGCCGTGGGCGACAAGTACGTCTACGAGTACATGACGAAGAACAACTGCCGTCTGGGCGGTGAGCAGTCCGGGCACATTATCTTCAGCAAGTACGCGTCAACCGGCGACGGCATCCTGACGAGCCTGAAGGTGATGGAGGTCATGTGCGCGGCGAAGAAAACGCTGCATCAATTGGCTTCTGACCTGACGATTTATCCGCAGAAGCTGATTAACGTGCGGGTAAAGGACAAGAAGGCGGCGCAGGCGGACGCGAAGGTGCAGGAAGCGATTCGCGCGGCGGAGGAAAAGCTGGGCGACACGGGGCGCGTGCTGGTGCGCGAGAGCGGCACGGAGCCGCTGGTGCGCGTGATGGTGGAAGCGCAGGACGCGGCGCTGTGCGCGCAGTGCTGCGAGAAGATTGCGCAGACCATCCGGGCGCAGGGGTGGGCTTTGTAAAGCCTGCTTCGGGAAACTTGCGGTTTCGCGGCTTGCGGATTGGATGATTTTTTCCGGCTTGATTGTTCTTGCTTCGCAGGGGTTTCGCCTCTGCGGAGGCGACGAGGGGGCTTTCCGATCGCCCCCTCGACCCCTTCGGAGCGCACTCCCATGTTTATTGACTTTTGCCGGAAGGTTTTTAGTTAGTGGGCTGTTCGGTCTGCCCCTGAAACCGCAAAAATATGCAGAAAATCAGCATAAACACCCGATTTGGCACGAATCTTGCTGCCGAATCGGGCGTTTTTCTTGCAAAAATCCATTGCAAAATCTGCAGAAAACAGGTACAATAGAGCAAGAAGACGGAAGAAACCGTTTTCCCGGAAAGGCGTGGAACGCATGGATTTGTTCGACCTGATAGGTCCCGTGATGATTGGGCCAAGCAGCTCCCATACCGCGGGCGCGGCGCGCATTGGGCTGACCGCGTATTCGCTGCTGGGCGAAAGGGTGGTCAAGGCGGATGTCGGGCTGCATGGCTCGTTCGCTAAAACATACCGCGGCCATGGCACAGACCGCGCTATCGTCGGCGGATTGCTGGGGATGCACGTCGATGACCCCCGCCTGCGCGATTCGCTGGAAATCGCCCGTCAACAGGGCATGGACGTGCGCTTTGAGCAGGTCAATCTCCGCGGGGCGCACCCGAACACCGTCCGGCTGCACGTCACGGGGGAGCACGGCACGGCGCTGACCCTCGAAGCGGCGTCCGTCGGCGGCGGCAACATCGAAATCCACCGCATCAACGGCTTGAGCGTCAATTTCACCGGCAAGGCGGACACGATGATTATCCACCACATCGACATGCCCGGCGCGATTGCGGCGGTCACGTCGACCTTGGCGCGCCACCGCGTCAATATCGCGAACATGCAGGTCTATCGCCGCAAACTCGGCGGAGACGCCATGATGGTGCTGGAGCTTGACGGCGCGCCCTCCCAGGCGGACTTGGACATCATCCGCCAAATCCCCGATATCAGGAGCTGCACGTTCCTCAAAAGGAGGGATGACTGATGGACTATACGCTGCACGAATGGGTGCGCATGGCGAGCCATCACGGGTCGATTGCGCGGTGCGCGATTGAGAAACAGGCGGAGGAATCCGGGCTGGACGCGCTGGAAGTGCGCGAAAAAATGCGCCATCACCTGCGCGTGATGCAGGAGGCGGCGCAGCAGGGGCTGGATGAGCGCCTGCGCAGCGTTACCGGGCTGACGGGCGGACAGGCGGCGCTGATGATGAAGCGCCTGCAGGCGGGCAAGTGTCTGGCGGGGAATTTGCTGGGCAAGGCGGAAGTGTACGCGCTGGCGACGGCGGAGTGCAACGGCTGCATGGGCAAAATCGTCGCTGCCCCGACGGCGGGCGCGTGCGGGATTCTGCCCGGCGCGGTGCTGGCGATGATGGAAGAAAAAGGCGCAACCGAGGAACAGGCGGTGGACGCGCTGTTCGTCGCGGCGGCGGTCGGTCAGGCGATTGCAACGCAGGCGAGCATCTCCGGCGCGGAGGGCGGCTGTCAGGCGGAATGCGGTTCGGCGGCGGCGATGGCGGCGGCGGCGCTGGTGTATCTGGAGGGCGGCAATCCGCAGCAGTGCGCGGACGCGGCGGCGTTTGCGCTGATGAACCTGCTGGGGCTGGTCTGCGATCCCGTCGGCGGGCTGGTGGAAGTGCCCTGCGTGTACCGCAACGTGGGCGCGTCCGGCATCGCGTTTACGGCGGCGGACATGGCGCTCAGCGGCATTCGCTGCCCGATTGAGCCTGACGAGGTGATTCTGGCGATGAAGGAAGTTGGCGACGCGCTGCCGACATCCCTGCGCGAAACCGGCGAAGGCGGCTGTGCGGCGTGCGAAAGCATCTGCAAGCGCCTGCATCACAAGGAGTAAGAATATGTACATCCAGCAAGTCAACCAAGACGGCGTGTCCATTGCGCTGATTCGCAGCGAGAAGCCGCTGATGACGGACGTGCCAAGATCCATCGAAAGATTCAAAGACAGATGGGTGCGGGGTATCATGCAGAGGTATCGTTAAAGCATGAGATTTTATGCCGGGGCTTTATCTTGTCTGTAGAAGGAAGAGCAGACGGAATTATGGAGACTGCGGACGGGATTGTTGTTGATGAGATAAAAGGAATCTATAAAGAATTGGAATTTTTAAAGGAGCCGGTTCCCGTACATTTGGCACAGGCGATGTGTTATGCTTATATCTATGCGAATCAGCAAGGGCTTTCTGACATTGGTGTCCAAATGACTTACTGTAATTTGGAGACGGAGGAAATCAAACGTTTTCAAAATGTGTATCCGTATGAAGAGCTGGAACGTTGGTTTTTGGAGTTGGCGGGACAGTATGAAAAATGGGCGCGATATCAGATTAGCTGGAGAAAGAAGCGAAATGCATCGATTAAGAAGATTGAATTTCCGTTTCCTTATCGGGAGGGGCAAAGAGATTTGACGGTTTCTGTGTATCGTACCATTCTTCGGAAGAAGAAACTGTTTATCCAGGCGCCGACGGGCGTGGGAAAGACAATGGCTACCGTGTTCCCGGCAGTGAAGGCGATGGGAGAAGAACTGGGAGAGAAGATTTTCTATCTGACGGCGAGAACGATTACCCGGACGGTGGCGTGGCAGGCGTTTGATACGTTAAAAGAACAGGCGCTTCGGATGAAGGTTCTGGTACTGACGGCAAAGGAGAAAATTTGTTTCTGTGAAGAAGCGGACTGCAATCCGGAAAAATGTCCTTATGCCAAAGGCCATTACTTAGCCGACATTATACCGAGCTGCTCTCCGCCGTCGGTTACTACGCGTACTTCC
>OGWV01001527.1_pt1 | contig 14452 bp, 10 predicted proteins | sample 1576081 | NCBI WGS metagenome assembly OGWV01 (sample SAMEA3541541, study PRJEB24748) | human gut metagenome | biome: human gut; feature: human-associated habitat; material: faeces | place: China | collected 2012 | reverse complement strand
ATCCAAATGATATATAATGATTCACAAAAAAAAGCGGTGATGCATACCACCGGCCCCATGATGGTCCTTGCCGGACCGGGGTCGGGGAAAACCGCAGTGATTACGGGGCGGACCTGCCAGCTTGTAACGAGCGGCATTTCCGCCTCTCGTATTCTTGTCGTAACATTTACGCGTGCGGCGGCAAAAGAGATGAAGGAGCGGTATTTGAAGGCGATGGGAAAGACGAGTACCCAGGTCACCTTTGGAACGTTCCACGGGGTATTCTACGCGATTCTGCGCCATACGTACCGCATGTCCGGCAACAATATTTTAAGCGAGGAAGAGAAAAAGCGGCTGATGCGCGAGCTGGTCAACCACTATGCCAGAGACCTGGAGGAAGAGGATCTCGAGGAAAATCTGGCGCGCGAAATCAGCACTGTGAAGAACAATCAGATCCCGCTGGAACATTACTATTCCGCCTGTATGCCGCAGGAAAAATTTCGCGAAATCTATGAGGCGTATGAGAAATGGCGGAAGGAGAACAAAAAACTCGATTTCGACGATCTGATGGTGCAGTGCAAACGTCTCTTTCTGGAGCGGCAGGAGGTCCTCCGCGCCTGGCAGCAGAAATTTCAGTATATCCTGATTGACGAGTTTCAGGACATCAGCCCCGTGCAGTATGAGATTGTGCGGATGCTGGCGCTGCCGGAAAATAACCTCTTTATTGTCGGGGATGACGATCAGTCGATTTATCAGTTCCGCGGGGCCAAGCCGGAGATCATGCTGAATTTTCCGAAAGATTACCCGGGCGCGGCGCAGGTAGTGCTCGATAAAAATTACCGTAGTACGGAATTTATCGTGAAGCGGTCCCAATGCCTGATCCACCACAACAAAAAGCGGTATGAAAAGGCGATTTCCACCAACAACGAGAAAGGCGCTCCGGTTGCAATCCGGGGATATAAGAACCCGCGCGAGGAGATGCGTGCCGTTGCCGAGGAGCTGCGGGAGGCGGAGAAAAACGGCTGTCCGTATGAAGAGATGGCGCTTTTGTTCCGCACGAATCTTGGCTGCCGGACAGCAGTAGAGAAACTGATGGAAGCACAGATCCCGTTCCAGATGCGGGATGCCCTGCCGGATCTCTATGACCACTGGATTGCGAAAGATCTGCTGACGTATCTGAATCTTGCGATGGGAAGCCGGAAGCGCGGCGAGTTTTTAAAGATTGCCAACCGCCCGAACCGTTATCTGTCGCGGGATGCCTTTGAGGAGGCGACTGTTTCGTTCGATGCACTTCTGGAATATTACGAAGAAAAAGACTGGATGTGCCAGCGGATCCGCAAACTGGAGCAGGATATCACGACACTGACGCATTTATCGCCGTTCGGCGCGGTCAATTACATCCGCTATGCGATCGGCTATGAACAGTATGTGAAGGAATATGCTGCATACCGACATCTGAAAGAGGATGATCTGATTTCCGTTTTGGACGAGCTGCAGGAGGCGGCAAAGAGCCAGAAAAGCATCGAGGGCTGGTTTGCACATATTGAGGAATACCAGCAGAAGATGAAGGAAAAACAGAAGCAGCGCGCAGAGAGTGCGGAAGGAGTTATGGTTTCCACCCTGCACAGCGTCAAGGGACTCGAGTACGACAAGGTCTATCTTCTTGACGTCAACGAGGGTGTAATGCCGTATCAGAAAGCAGTCCTTGCGGAGGCGATCGAGGAGGAGCGGCGGATGTTCTACGTCGGAATGACGCGCGCCCGGAAAGAGCTGACGCTCTGTTATGTGGAGGAACGGTTTGAAAAGAAAGTCGAGCCGTCCCGGTTCCTGGACGAGGTGATCCAGTAAATTTGTACTGTTGTGAAAGATGTTGAAAATAAATTTACTAATTGATAAAATTTTAACAAATAATACATTGACAAAGTTTTAACAATGAAGTATAGTAATGCATGTAAGCGGGAACAATAAGATGACCGCAAAGCGAGGAGGAAAAACATTATGAAAATTTTATTTTACGATACCCAGAACTACGACAGAGAATCTTTCGACCGAACCAAAGAGCAGTTTCCGGAAATTGAAGTGGAATATTTAAAAACCGGCCTTGCTGCAAGAACCGCTTCCCTGGCAAAGGGCTACGATGCCGTGTGCGCCTTCGTAAACTCCGATGTCGGAACAAAAACCGTAGAAGCACTACATGAGGCAGGCGTCAAGCTGATCCTGATGCGCTGCGCAGGCTTCAACAACGTAGATTTAAAGACAGCTGCAAAATACGGCATTGATGTACGCCGTGTACCGGGTTACTCCCCGGAGGCTGTAGCTGAGCATGCGATGACACTGGCCATGACGGTCAACCGCCACATGCACAAAGCATATACGAAAGTAAGAGAAAACGACTTCAGCCTGGGCGGACTGATGGGATTTAACTTCTATCAGAAGACCGCCGGAATCGTCGGAACCGGAAAAATCGGTGCGGCTATGGCAAGAATCTGCCGCGGTTTCGGCATGAAAGTTATTGCTTACGATGTGTACCAGAATGAATCCTTAAAAGATTTTGTTACGTACGTAACTCTTGATGAATTGCTGGCACAGAGTGATCTGATCTCCCTGCACTGCCCGCTGATGGACAGCACATACCACATGATCAACCGCGAGAGCATCAAAAAGATGAAAGACGGCGTGATCCTGGTCAATACGTCCCGCGGAGGTCTGGTAAAGACAGACGACCTGATCGAGGGAATCCGTGCAAGAAAATTCTTCGGCGTCGGCCTTGACGTATACGAGGAGGAAACCCCGAACGTATTCGAGGACCGTTCCGATGAGATTCTGGAGCACTCCACCACAGCACGTCTCCTGTCCTTCCCGAACGTTATGATCACTTCACATCAGGGATTCTTCACCGAGGAAGCACTGCGTGCGATTGCAGAGACCACACTGCAGAATGCGCTGGATTTCGAGGCAGGAAAAGAGACCCCGAACATTGTCCGTGCATAATGGAAATCCACTAGAAAACAGTTATCTTATAAGAGAACAAGAGACAACCCATTTTCGGCGGGTTGTCTCTTTTAAATTATGAGAAAATAGTGTATGATGGTAGATAGCAGAAAAAACGGCCAGAGGAAAACACTGGCCGGATACAAAAGGAGAGCAGGATTTTATGGACTGTAAAGAAGCAGAAAAATTAATACAGCCATACGTGCAGGGAAATATGCCGGAGAAAGAGATGGAACCGTTTATTTCCCATATCCGGAAATGCCATACATGCCACGAGGAACTGGAGACATATTTTATTGTGAACCGTGCGATGGCATATTTCGAGGATGACGCGCCCGATTCCTACAATCTGACAGGACTTCTGGAACGCGATCTGGAGAAAAAAGAGGAAGAAGCGAGATACCGCCGGTACAAAGATACGTTTTTCCGGGTGCTGATGCTGATTCTCGTTCTGTTTCTGGTGCTCCTGGCTCTGCACTATTTTGAAGTGATAGAATTACCCTGGCTGAAAGGATTATTATGAGTGATAAAATCGTATTACTGGACGGACACAGTATTCTGAACCGGGCTTTTTACGGCGTACCGGATCTGTCCAATGCAGAAGGACTGCACACGAACGCCGTATATGGATTCCTGAATATTCTGTTTAAAATTCTCGATGAGGAGCAGCCGCAGTATCTTGCCGTGGCGTTTGACCTCCATGCACCGACATTCCGCCACAAAATGTATGACCAGTACAAGGGAACGAGAAAGCCGATGCCGCAGGAATTGCGCGAACAGGTCCCGGTGATCCAGGAAGTGCTCGCAGCAATGGACATTGAGATTGTCACAAAAGAGGGCTATGAGGCGGATGATATCTTAGGAACGCTCGGCCGCAAATGCGAGGCGGAAGGGATGGAAGTTACGATCGTATCCGGAGACCGCGACCTGCTGCAGCTTGCAACGGACCACATTCTGATCCGGATTCCAAAGACCGTAAAGCGTGTGACGACGATTGAAAATTACCACACGGCAGAGGTGCTGGAAAAATACAGTCTTCTCCCGAAACAGATCATCGATCTGAAAGCGCTGATGGGCGATACCGCAGACAATATCCCGGGTCTGCCGGGTGTCGGAGAGAAAACCGCGACGAAAATCCTGCTGCAGTACGAGACACTGGAAAATGCGCATGCACATTTCGAGGAGATCAAACCGAACAAGGCAAAAGAAGCGATGCGTGATCATTATGATCTGGCGGAATTAAGCAAAAAACTTGCAACGATTGATACCGATGCGCCGGTGGAGCTCGACCGTGAAAAAGCGGCACTCTCGAATTTTTATACACCAAAAGCGTATGAGATGTTCAAACGTCTGGAGTTTAAAAACCTGCTGGGCCGCTTCGAGGAGACGAATGCAGAACCAGAGGATGCCGTCTTTCTGCGCACCGTAACGGATTTTTCCGAGGCGGAAGAACTCTTTGAAACCATCGCGAAGGAGGAGAAGGCAGGAGCCGCTCTTCTGACAGAAGAAACCCCGAAGGACGGACCGATGGCAGATCGGAGCCGTTCACTTGTCGGTATGGCAGTTGCGTATGGAAGCGGAGAGCCGGATGTTGTTTACTTCCCAGCAGAAGGTTTCCTGACCGGAGATTATTTAAAAGAAAAATTGACTGAGCTGCAGAAGCAGATTTCGGTTTTCTGCGTCATGGACGGAAAAGAATTTCTGAAGGATATGCCGGACGCCGATGAAGCCCATCTGTTTGATGCCGGAATTGCCGCGTATTTATTAAATCCATTGAAATCACAGTATTCGTACGATGATATCGTAAAAGAGTACGTACACCGCTATGTGCCGGCAGTGGAAGAGATCTTCGGCGGAAGCAAGATTCCGGCCGCAGGAAAGATGACGCCGGAACAGCAGGAGTCGTATGCAGGTCATCAGGCGTATGCTGTATTTGCCGCACAGGAAAACATGGAAAAGCTGCTGAAGGAGCAGGGCATGTGGGATCTGTACCGGAATGTGGAGATTCCGCTGGTGTTTACGCTCCGTCAGATGGAAGCGGATGGAATCGCCGCAGAAAAAGAAGCACTTTCCGTTTACGGAGCTGAGCTGGCGGAGCGGATCGGAGAGCTGGAGGCACAGATCTACGAGGAGGCCGGCGAGGAGTTCAACATCAATTCCCCGAAGCAGCTCGGCGTGATTCTGTTTGAAAAGCTGCAGCTTCCGGGCGGCAAAAAGACCAAGACGGGTTATTCCACCGCCGCCGATGTGCTCGAAAAGCTCGCACCGGATCACAAACTCGTTGCCGATATTCTGGAGTACCGCCAGCTTGCCAAACTGAAATCGACGTACGCCGACGGTCTGCAGGCCGTGATCGGGAAAGATGGAAGAATCCATTCGACATTTAACCAGACCATCACCGCGACCGGCCGCATCAGCAGTACCGATCCGAATCTGCAGAACATTCCGGTGCGGATGGAGCTTGGCCGTCTGATCCGGAAAGCCTTCGTGCCAAAGCCTGGCTGTGTCTTTCTGGATGCCGACTATTCCCAGATTGAGCTCCGCGTGCTGGCCCATATGTCGGGCGATGAAAACCTGATCGAGGCGTACCGCGAGGCGGAGGATATCCACCGCATGACGGCATCGAAAGTGTTCCATGTGCCGCTTGAAGAGGTAACACCGCTGCAGAGAAGAAATGCGAAGGCGGTCAACTTCGGTATCGTATACGGCATCAGTTCGTTCGGTCTGGGCCAGGATCTCGGCATCAGCCGGAAAGAGGCAGAGGCCTATATCCAGCAGTATTTCGAGACGTATCCGGGTATCCATGAGTTTTTGAACCGCTGCGTGGAGGATGCCAAAGAGAAAGGCTATTCCGTGACGATGTTCGGACGCAGACGGCCGATGCCGGAGCTGAAATCGAGCAACTTTATGCAGCGGTCATTCGGCGAGCGCGTTGCGATGAATGCGCCGATCCAGGGAACGGCGGCGGATATTATTAAAATAGCGATGATCCGCGTGGCGAAACGGCTGAAAGAGGAGCGGTTAAAGACCAGACTTCTTCTTCAGGTACACGATGAGCTGCTGCTGGAAGTGCCGGAAGACGAGCTCGAAAAGGCAGAACAGATCCTGGAAGAGGAGATGACCGGGGCAGCACATCTGGCTGTCAAACTCGAGATCGATATGCACACAGGAAACAACTGGTACGAGGCGAAATAGCGCACTCATACCAGGAGCGAAAGGATACAAAAGAATGAAAGTTTTTGGAATTACAGGCGGCGTGGGCGCCGGAAAAAGCGAAGTGCTCACGTACCTTGGACAGAATTATGATGCAACGGTGATCCAGGCGGACGAGGCAGGTTACCTTGTGATGCTGCCGGGCGGCGAATGCTATGGAGAGATTGTGAAGCTGTTCGGCAGACAGATCACCACAGAGACCGGCGAACTTGACCGGAAACGGATTGCTGAGATCGTTTTTCAGGACGAAGAAAAGTTAAAAGCCCTGAATGCGATCGTTCATCCGGCGGTAAAACGGTATATCAAAAAAGCCATTGCAGCCGCGGAAAAAGCAGGGACGGAATACGTCTTTGTGGAGGCCGCACTCTTAATCGAAGAAAAATATGATGAAATTTGTGATGAACTGTGGTATATTTATGCGGATGAAGAAGTCCGGAAGGAGCGATTGATCGAAGGACGCGGCTATTCCGAGAAGAAAGTACGCGAAATCATGGCAAATCAGCTCTCCGAGGATGAATTCAGCAGCCACTGCGATTTTGAAATCGACAACAGCGGCGATTTTGAGGAAACAAAAAAACAGTTAGACCATAGGATGAAAAAATATGAAACTTTGTAGTATTGCAAGTGGTTCGAGCGGAAACTGCATTTTCGCGGGAAGCGAGACCACAAGCCTTCTGATTGATGCGGGCATCAGCGGAAAGCGCGTGGAGGCGGGACTGGCTGTTCTCGACCGCAGCGCGAAGGAGCTGGACGGCATTCTCGTGACACATGAGCATTCCGATCATATCCAGGGCCTTGGCGTGCTGGCGCGCCGGTATGGTATTCCGATTTACGCAACGGATGGAACAATTCAGGCGATGCAGCAGACGAAGAGCCTTGGAAAGTTTCCGGAGGGGATTTTTCACACGATTCACGCGGATGACACGTTTACACTGGGAGACATCGCCGTACATCCGTTTACGATCTCCCACGATGCGGCAGAGCCGGTCGGCTACCGCATGGAATCCGGCGGGAAATCGATTGCGATTGCGACGGATCTTGGCGTTTACAGCGATTACACGGTTCAGAATCTGACCGGGCTGGATGCCGTTTTGCTAGAGGCAAATCACGACGAGAACATGCTTGCGGTCGGACCGTACCCGTATCCGTTAAAACAGCGGATCGCCGGGGCAAAAGGCCATTTATCGAACCTGGCGGCAGGCCATCTCCTCTGCGAGATTCTGCACGACAATCTGCAGGAAGTGCTGCTCGGCCATCTGAGCAAGGAAAATAATTACGAGGCACTGGCCTTTGAAACCGTGGCCTGCGAGGTCACAACGGGTGATAATCCGTATCACTCGGGTGATTTTCATCTCGCTGTCGCTAAAAGAAGCGAAGTATCACCGTTAATTGAGGTTTAAATATACATTTTTAGAGCTACATACCATGTTTTTCGCAAGGCCGCCATTACCGGTTTTTCCGGGGCTTTGACATAAAACCAGAAAAAGGAGAATGGAAACATGAAGAAGACAATTATCACTGTCGTAGGCAAGGACACCGTGGGCATTATCGCAAAGGTATGTAATTATCTGGCAGAGAACCAGGTAAACATCGAAGACATTTCTCAGACGATTGTGCAGGGATATTTCAACATGATGATGGTAACGGACGTCTCCAAGAGCGAGAAATCCAACGCAGAGCTTGCAAAAGATCTGGAGGAGCTTGGAAGTTCCATCGGCGTTGTCATCCGCTGCCAGCATGAAGATATTTTCAATATGATGCACCGTATCTAAAGCGAAGGAGAAAAACGACATGATAAATCTGTTTGAAGTAAAGGAAACGAACGAGATGATCGAAAAAGAGAATCTGGACGTTCGTACCATTACCCTTGGAATCAGTCTTATGGACTGTATCGACTCCAATCTTGACAAGCTGAACCGCAAAATCTACGACAAAATCACGACGACTGCCAGAAATCTGGTTTCCGTAGGTGAGGAGATCGAGGGCGAGTTCGGTATTCCGATTGTAAACAAGAGAATTTCCGTTACCCCGATTGCCTTAGTCGGCGCAGCAGCCTGCAGAACGCCGGAGGATTTCGTGACGATTGCACAGACTCTGGACCGTGCGGCAAAAGAAGTCGGCGTCAATTTCCTCGGCGGCTATTCCGCTCTGGTAAGCAAAGGTATGACGACAGCAGATGAGCTTCTGATCCGTTCTATCCCGAAGGCACTGGCTGTGACGGATTTTGTCTGCAGCTCCATCAACCTTGGCTCCACCAAAACCGGTATCAACATGGATGCTGTCAAACTGATGGGTGAGATCATCAAGAAGACGGCGGAGGCAAGCAAAGAGAACAACTGCCTTGGATGCGCAAAACTCGTTGTTTTCTGCAATGCACCGGACGACAACCCGTTCATGGCAGGCGCTTTCCACGGCGTAACCGAGGCGGATGCCATCATCAATGTCGGCGTTTCCGGCCCTGGTGTTGTCAAACATGCTCTGGAAAAAGTACGTGGCGAGAACTTTGAGGTACTCTGCGAGACGATCAAGAAGACGGCGTTTAAGGTAACGCGTGTCGGCCAGCTCGTTGCACAGGAGGCTTCCAAGCGGCTGAACATTCCGTTTGGTATCATTGACCTTTCCCTGGCACCGACTCCGGCGATCGGAGATTCCGTTGCGGATATCCTTGAGGAGATCGGCCTCGAGCACGCAGGTGCACCGGGAACGACAGCGGCGCTGGCACTTCTGAACGATCAGGTGAAAAAGGGCGGTGTTATGGCATCTTCCTATGTCGGCGGTCTCTCCGGCGCATTCATCCCGGTTTCTGAGGACCAGGGTATGATCAACGCAGTCAACGACGGTGCGTTGACCATCGAGAAGCTGGAAGCTATGACTTGTGTCTGCTCTGTAGGCCTTGACATGATCGCCATCCCGGGAGACACGAAAGCATCGACCATCTCCGGAATCATCGCAGATGAGCTTGCCATCGGTATGGTCAACCAGAAAACAACGGCAGTCCGCCTGATCCCGGTCATCGGAAAAGGCGTGGGCGAGACCGTAGAATTCGGCGGCCTCCTCGGCTATGCACCGATCATGCCGGTCAACAACTTCTCCTGCGAGGCATTCGTCAACAGAACAGGAAGAATCCCGGCACCGATTCATTCGTTTAAAAACTAAAGAGAAAGCTGAAAAGCCGGCAGTGATCCTGAATGGAAAGGATCGCTGCCGGCTTTTTTACCATCTGCGCAAATAAAAATAGTAATTTTAAGAAATGTATAGTATGATATATTACATACTGATAATTTTACTTGCAACCCATAAAAAGTGTAAGAAAAAATGAATTATTACGGGGAACTTCAGCGGTAGCAGCCGTTGTTCTAGCAATACCTCTGCGGATGTGGATGTGAAGGCCGCCATAGAAAACACAAAGTATTATTTGAACAAAAACGGCAAAATGCAGACTGGCTGGCAGAAGATCGGTGGAAAATGGTATTACATGGATAAGAACGGAGCGCTGCAGGAATCTAAATGGATCAGCGGAATTTATTATGTAAAAGTCGATGGGCAGTCCGTTCGTCTGATGAAAGACCGGAAAGCTTTCCTTCCTCCCGGTAAATCGCACGGATCTGGTTCATGATGAGGTACAAAACAGACTGTTTCCTCAGATCTTTCGGTATGACCTCCAGTGCCTCATGGAACTTGCGCCTGTAATGTACCCAGCACCCTGCGATCTTCAGATCTCCAAAATATGATGTTCCTCAACTTCGACTTTTCAGGCACAAAGCGGTAACATCTGGATATGGCATCTGGAAGCTGTTTTCATTCTTTTTGCCGATCTGTTTTTTCTTTTTGGCTGCTCTTATTGGACAGCACGATCTGTTCCATCATCAGCTGCATCTTATCATTGCGGGTCTGTGTCTGTTTTGTCAGTTCCTCCATCTGATCCTGAAGACAGAGAAACAGAAGAAAATATATCTGCCGAAAGTCCATTTCCGTTTTTGATACACATCACTGGAACTTCGGGCACAGTTGCTGTTCTTTTTTTGCCTTTTAACGCTAAAAGGTAATGTTTTTCTTGTGTGCAGTAAAGTGTTAGAGTATAATAAAACCAGTTTTTTGCATAAGTTTAGGCGGAGAATCCTGCCGTAGCAGGATCCTTTCTTACGGTGTTATTTCACAGACGTAACCATAATAGTTTTACTGCAGGGGGGGATAGAAAATGAAAACAAAAGAGATTCAGGAACTCTATCAAATAAAATTACATAGTATGGACACGATCCTGCATCAGATATCGCTTATGGATCAGGTGGAAAATGAGCAGGAGCTGTCAGAAATTATTCACTCTTTGTTGCAGGCGATTGGAAACTATACAGGGGCAGACCGGGTATATGTTTTTGACTGGGAAACCGATCAGAAGGACAGTCTGAGCAATGCATTTGAATGGTGTGCCGATGGAGTGGCACCAGAGATAGATAACCTTCAGGCAATCCCGGTCAGTTCGATGCCGAACTGGGTGAAACGATTTGAAAACAAGGAAGTAATCGTGATTCATGATCTGGAAGCGACAAAAAATTCTGAACCGGAAGAATATGAATTGTTAAAAACACAGGAAATATGTTCCTTGATTGCGGTGCCGATTTATGCCAATCATCAGATGAATGGATTCATCGGGGTAGATAATCCTGATTTGAGGCAGAATGAGATTTCCATTACACTGCTGTCTGATGTTGGCGGACATCTTGGATGTGTGAGGGAAAATCTGAAAAGTACGGTACTGTTGAAAAAGGCTCTTGATGAGGCGACAAAGAGGTCAGAGATTATTGCCGCAATTGCTACGTTGTATGTAACAATCGTACAAGCCAATGTTAAAGAGCGGACATATGAGCTTTTGAAAGGTCATGACCTTGTGCAAAAAATCCTTGGACAAAAGGGGAAAATTGATGATGTTATGGAAAGACTTCCAACAGCATTTGCCGCCCAGGAAGAGAGAGAAAAATACCGGGAGTTTCTTGACTTTGATACATTGACAGAGAGACTTCGTAATACGAATTCTGTTTCGATTGAATTTATGGGAGTAAACGGAGAATGGCGGCTGGCCAGATTTATTGTAAAGAGCAGAGATGCACATGGAAACGCTGTGGATGTGCTTTATGTCGTACGAGATATTACGGAAGAAAAATCACGGGAACTCATGTATCAGAAACAGCTTAAGGAAAGCATGGAAGATGCTCATCGCGCGAATCTTTCAAAAACAGCCTTTCTCCGGCGTATGAGCCACGATATCCGTACACCGCTAAACGGAATCGTGGGGATGATCCATATCGCTGAAAAATATAACAATGATGTGGTCAAGTTAAGGGAATGCAGGAAGAAGGTACTTCAGTCCGCCGATTATCTGCAAAATCTGATCAACAATGTCCTGGATATCGGCAAACTGGAATCCGGTTCCCTTGTGTTGGAACATAAATCCTTTGATCTGGCAGAACTGTTAAGGAATAATCTGACGGTTGTTGCAATGAGTGCTTATGAGAATGGTGTAAGATTTGAAGGCGGCGTGGAAGCAAGCACAATCCGCCACAGATATTTGATTGGAAGTCCGGTACATCTGAGCAGGGTTTTAATGAATCTTTCTTCCAACGCGATTAAATACAATCATTTTCATGGAACAGTGAATGTTCATTGCGAAGAATTATCGGATGATGGGAATATAGCTGTTTTTCAGTTTGTATGTTCAGATACCGGTCTTGGTATGAGTGAAGAATTTCAAAAACATGCGTTTGATGCTTTTGCGCAGGAAGGCAAACAGTCAACTACAACATTCAGTGGCTCCGGTCTGGGACTTTCGATTGTCAAAGATATTGTTGAACGGATGGGTGGAACGATAGAACTGGAAAGCGAAGAAAATGTAGGAAGCACGTTTACGGTTACGGTTCCATTTGAAATAGATTATTTGGCTGAAAATAATGATTCACAGAAGGACAGCTACTCACAGGACAGGGATCTGTCAGGAAAACGGGTGCTTCTTGTTGAAGATAATGTCATTAATATGGAGATAGCCCATGCAATCCTGGAGGAGGAGCATCTGAACATTACAGAAGCGAAAAACGGAAAAGAGGCATTTGAAATATTTCAGAATTCCAGGTTGGATGAGTATGATGTCATCATCATGGATGTGATGATGCCGGTCATGGATGGGCTGGAAGCAACAAAAGCAATTCGTATGCTGGAACGTGAAGATGCCAAAAAGATTCCAATCATTGCCATGACGGCAAATGCTTTTGAGGAAGATCGGAAAGCATGTCTGGAGGCCGGGATGAATGAACATATTGGAAAGCCGATTGATATTCCGCAATTAAAAAGAGTGATCACAAAACTGCTGACAAAAAGGGGTAGTAAACGCAAAAACATAATCATTCATTGAAATTAAGAAGAACTATAGCAATTTTATTAGGACTTTTGATATTTAGCAGTCACCCTGGCAGGGTGCAAAAACACAGATAACACGAAAGAAGAAACCGAAAAGCCTGTTATTACCCTCGGCAGTGACAACTATCCACCATACAATTATCTGAATGAGGATGGTGTACCGACGGGAATCGATGTAGAACTGGCTACGGATGGAACTGGATCAGACGGTTTCCCTCATCTACAACGTCGATGATCTCGCCCTTAAGAATTCCATCACCAAATGTGATCTTTGCTCCCGGCCTTGCCTTCTTACCCGGCTTTACAAGGCATTCCCAGATATCATTTTCGCGGCGTTTCAAAAGCAGGATTTCGATCAGTGCACCGGTTTCTTCTTTATGTCCGTAAAGACGGGCAGGGATAACCCTTGTGTCATTGATAACCAGACAGTCTCCCTCTTTCAGATAATCCAGAATGTCTGTAAAATGCCTGTGTTCCATGGATCCGTCTTTCATAGAAAGATGAAGAAGCCTGGAAGAACTGCGGTCTTCCAGCGGATCCTGTGCAATCAGTTCCTTCGGAAGATCATAATAAAAATCTGATGTCTTCATAACTACTCCTTTTATTGGTTATCGTTCTTTTCTTTTTCTTCTTTCCACTGTTTCTTCCACTGGCGGATCTGATTCCACTCTTTGTTGGTAAGATCTGCCTTTTTGAGAAGGTCCGGCCGGTTCTTTGCTGTACGCAGGATAGACTGTTCTCTTCTCCACGCTTCGATGTTGGCATGATGTCCTGATAAAAGGACAGGAGGAACCTTTTTGCCATGCCATTCTTCCGGTCTGCTGTACTGAGGATATTCAAGAAGATTTCCTGCAAAAGACTCCGTCTCTCCCGATTCCTGATTACTCAGAACTCCCGGAACCATTCTTGAGACAGCATCCATCATGACCATCGCCGGAAGTTCGCCGCCCGTAAGCACATAATCTCCGATAGAAACAAAATCTGTAACCACTTCCTCAAGCACGCGCTCATCAATCCCCTCATAATGTCCGCAGAGAAAAACAAGATCCTTTTCCCTGGCAAAATCTCTGGCCATGCTCTGATTAAATACGCTTCCCTGCGGTGTGAGATAAACCACTCTCGGCCTGTAGCCGATTTTTTCCTCGATAGACTGGTATGCAAGATAAACCGGCTCTGCCTGCATCAGCATTCCGGCACCGCCGCCGTATGGATAATCATCCACCTTCTGATGCTTATTGAACGCATAATCACGGATATTGATCGCATCAACGGACAGATATCCTCCCGCGATCGCACGTCCGATGATACTGGTGTTCATTCCCTGCTCTATCATTTCCGGAAAAAGTGTCAAAACATGAAAATTCATTTATATAAGTCCCTTCATCAAATGTATGGTCATTGTACTGCTTTCCAGATCTACATTCAGAATACACTCTTTGATCGCCGGAAGAAGGACTTCTCCATGTTCCCTGGAATTGATGATATAGACATCATTCGCTCCCGTCTCCATCACATCCTTAAGTGTTCCAAATTCCGTTCCGTCCTCCAGAATCACCTTCATCCCCAGAAGATCCGCGATATAGTACTCATCCTCACCCAGTTCCTGGCCTTCTTCCCGCGGAATCCAGAGAGCACATCCCTTATATTTTTCGATATCGTTGATATTATCGATACCATCAAATTTAAGGATCGCAAGATTCTTGAAAAATCTTACGTTTTTGATATCCAGCCTTCGATACTCTCTGCCTGTATCCAGCATTACATAATCCAGATCCAGAAAACGCTCTGCATCATCCGTAGTAGGATATACTTTAACTTCTCCCCTCACACCATGTGTAGTGGTGATCACTCCGACCTTTAATAA
>OGWV01001521.1_pt1 | contig 14472 bp, 14 predicted proteins | sample 1576081 | NCBI WGS metagenome assembly OGWV01 (sample SAMEA3541541, study PRJEB24748) | human gut metagenome | biome: human gut; feature: human-associated habitat; material: faeces | place: China | collected 2012 | reverse complement strand
AACGGTGGGACCGTGAATCGCAAAACGATTTACAGCAAGTGGAGCGATGTTGGGGAAGCCACTATTTATGATAAAGATATAAATATCGGCAAGGTTGACCCTACCAAGCCTATGATTGCATTTTCGTTTGATGATGGGCCGGCGTACGATTATAAAAATTCAAATTCAACAGAGCGCATTTTAGATGTACTCGAAAAATATAATGCACGCGCCACTTTCTTTATGGTGGGTGAGAGAGTAAACAGCGAAACAAAGCATTTGCTTGACAGGGAAATACAAAACGGCTGTGAGCTTGGAAACCACACATATGCGCACAATCATTACGGTTCGCAGGTAACTGCAAGGGATATTTCAAGGGCAAGTAAGCAAATAGAAAAAATCAGCGGCAGAGCGCCTACAATGTTCAGATGTCCCGGCGGAATTATAACTCCCACAATCAGAGAAGAGTGCAAAAAAGAGGGTATGGCACTTGCATATTGGTCAGTCGATACAGAAGATTGGCGTTCAAAAGATAAAGATAAAATTTATAAAAACATTATTAAATATGCATACGACGGTTCAATTGTATTGATGCACGATATTTACCCGTCAACAGCAGACGCGGTTGAAAAAGTTGTGCCGGAGCTTATAGCAAAAGGGTATCAAATTGTTACCGTAAGTGAACTTATTGCGGCTAAAACAGGAGAAAATCCAAAGCCGGGAAATCAGTATGTTGATTACAAAACAATAAATAATAATACGCATTAAGAAAAACAGCGTTGGAGATTTTGATTTCTCCAACGCTGTTTTATTATTTATAATACTGCTCTTAAAAATTGCTGAAGTCTTGGGTCTTTAGGCGCACCGAAGATTTCACTCGGCGGTGCCTGCTCAACAATGTATCCGCCGTCCATAAAGATTACTTTATCGGCAACTTCCCTTGCAAATCCCATTTCGTGAGTAACAACTACCATTGTCATTCCCTCATCTGCAAGGTCTTTCATAACCTGCAATACTTCGCCTACCATTTCAGGGTCAAGTGCAGATGTAGGCTCATCAAAAAGCATAACCTTTGGGTTCATTGCAAGTGAGCGAACAATTGCCGCCCTTTGCTTTTGACCGCCTGAAATTTGAGATGGGTAGGCATTTGCTTTATCTGCCAGGCCTACTCTTTCCAAAAGCTCCATAGCCTTTGCGTTTGCCTGCTCTTTAGTCATAATTTTAAGCTGAACAGGTGCAAGAGTAATATTTTCAAGTATGGTTTTATTATTGAAAAGATTAAAATGCTGAAAAACCATACCCATATGCTCGCGCACTTTATTTATATCACACTTTTTATCGGTAATAAGCTGACCGTCAAAGTAAATTTCACCATCAGTTGGTGTTTCAAGCAAATTAAGGCACCTTAAAAATGTACTTTTGCCTGAACCTGACGGACCGATAATAACTATTTTTTCGCCTTGCTTGATTTCATAATCAATGCCTTTAAGCACTTCATTATCACCAAAGCTTTTCTTTAAATTCTTAACGGTAATCACTTTTTCTCAAACTCCTTTCCATAATTTTGATAAGAGTAGAAATAACAAGTACCATTATAATGTAAATAACAGCCATTACAAGATAAGGAACCATAAAGTCATATGTGTTAGAACCGATACGCTGGAAAGCAAGGTAAAGGTCAGTTGCACCTACGAAGCTGACAACTGAAGTTTCTTTAATAAGAGAAATAAACTCATTACCAAGGGTAGGCAAAATATTTTTAACAGCTTGCGGAATGACAATTTTCATCATTGTTGTGCCATAGCTTAAGCCGACTGAACGGCCGCCTTCCATTTGCCCCGGGTCAACTGAAAGAATACCTGCCCTCATAATTTCTGAAATGTAGGCACCGGAGTTTAAGCCGAATACAATTACAGCAACAGGTACACTCTTTAAATTTATTGAAAGAAGCGGCATAAGCACATAGTAGAACAAAAGAAGCTGAACTACAATAGGCGTACCGCGGAAAAAGCTGACATAGAATTTAGCAAGTCCGTCAAGAAAACGGAGCAATTTATTTGTTTTTGGGACAACTCGAACAGTTGCAATAAGAGTACCGATTATGATACCTATTACAAGGCCGAGTATAGCAATAATAAGTGTGTTTCTTAATCCTTGAAGAACAACGCTGTAACCGCCGTTGTCGCTGAAGAATCTCCAAAACGCCTCAAATTTCTTTTCAAAATTCATTTATTAGTCCTCATCATACAAAATGCCCGTTCAAAAGAACGGGCAAATCTTTTAGTTAATTATGCTACGGCGTTGATAGCGTTTGTGATTGCTGTTGCAGGTGCTGCATCAATGATAACATAGTTTATGCCACCGTTGATTAAGTCCTGAACTGCAAGTGAACCGTTTGCATAGCCCTTCCAAGTAGCATTAAGCTTTTTAAAGCCGAAATCACTGCTTCCTTCAACATAATACTGACCTGTTGTACCGTTTTGACCGCCGATAAGAACTGATTTATCAAAACCTTGAAGAATTTTATCAACATCTTCTTTAGTCTTGCAGTTATCAAATGTTTTATCATCAGCCTTGCAAATAATTTTCTGTGCTGCGTTATAATAAGCATCAGAGAAATCTACCTGCTTAGCTCTTTCTTCTGTTACGGTAAGGCCTGCCATACCGATGTCAGCCTTCTGCTGCTGAACTGAAAGAAGAACAGCATCAAATGCCATATCTACGATTACAAGTTCTTTGCCGAGCTTGTCAGCAAGAAGCTTTGCGATTTCCATATCAATACCATAGAACTTGTCACCCTCTTTATATTCAAATGGGGCAAATTCAGCGTTTGTTGCAACAACAAGCTGGTCTTTTGAATTATCCTGCTTAGCTGATGTAACTGCTACCGGCTCACCGTCACCGAAGAAATGATTGCTGATTTCTTCAAGTTCGCCGCTTGACTTCATTTCTTTAAGAAGTTCGTTACATTTTTCTTTGAGTTCAGGCTGCTTTTTGTCAACACCGAAAGCGTATTCTTCGCTTGAAAGTTCAATGTCAACAACTTTAACCTTTGCTGCTGATGTGGCTGGTTCATCTGCTTTCTTGTCATTACCGCCTTTTGATGAGCAGCCTGCAAATACAGCAACTACTATCATAAGTACAGCAAGAACAACAGCAGAAATCTTTTTAGTTAATTTCATCTTATTTTCCTCCGTATTTTGTTTTTTATAACATAAATAAAGACACGGTTAAATCTAACCGTGTCAATAATTTATCACAATATCAGCATAAAGTCAATATTTTATGAATAATAACTGTATAATTATACAATAAATTTATATAATCAGTCAGCATTTGCAAGCCATTCATATTCAGGTACATAAATTCTTGTCTTATCCCAAGGGTCCCCGTCAAGATGACGAATGAGCCATACATAATACATTTCATATCCCGGTGCGGTAACCTGCTGGTGTGCATTGCCGCCCCTTATGCAAAGGCAAGAACCGTTTTCTGTTTTGTAAGGAGTGTTGCCCTCAAAGCCTGCACCGAATCCTTCAGGGTGGTCAAATTGGTAATAGTAAAGCTCCGGCTGTGGATGATAGTGCGGCGGATAGCTTGACCAACGGCCCGGTTGGTTAAACACTTCGCCCATAACCATATTTGATTGCGGAGCATTATCAAGGTCAAACATAGTTGATACAATTCTGTGGCCTGTACCGTTCCATTGGCCTTTACCGAATTCTTGGTAAAGGCAGTTATCGGGATTATAAAATTCACTTTTCCAAGTTTTTTCATTATCAGTCATTTGAACGAGAATTTCGCTTTCTTCATTAGCTGTTACGCTTGCTTTAACCTGCTTGCAAAAATGAACTGCATAAGGCTTTTTTTCAAATGGGTTTTTTCTTTTGCAACGCTCGTCAATCTCATTTCCGACTTTAAATGTGACATCGCCTGAAAGAAGCAAAATGGCACACTCGTTATTCTCCTCAATTATTTCAAGTGTTTCGCCCTTTTTTAATTTTTTAACATAAATGTCCATCAGCATTTCGGAGTTAATGCCATTCATTTCGCAAAGTACTTTTTTGCCGTTTTCGTCATATTCGGGTTTAAATAACATAAATATATCTCCTTAAAAATTATTTTTTGTGTTTAAACTTTTTGATTATTGCAATAAAAATTGAAACGAATGCAGTCACCCCTGCTATTGAAGCCGGAACTATGTATAACTGCTTGTTTTGCTCAAGTGCATTTATGTTTACACCAAGCCTTGTTAAAACGCTTTGTGCATTTGGCTTTGTTGTGGATACTTCAATATGGGTAGCAACAACTTTTCTGCTTTCGGCATTTTCCATAGTTGTTACTTCGCCCACAGCGTCGGTTACAACGAAGTCGCACTGTGCATATAAATCATCATTGGCACATACTACAACTGTTGCAGTACCGTTGCCGATAGCTGTTATATTACCGTTTGCACCGATTTTAATTATTCCCTCTTGGTCGCAAAAATAACCTACTACCGCATTTGTATTTTGCGGCTCAACACTGTATTCAAGTTTAACGGTATCGCCCACCTGCAAATCATATTTTGAAGCGTGAATTTGAAGGTTTGTAAGGGTTGAAGCTTCACTTTGAGCCGGCTGGGCTGTTGTGGAAGTGGTTTCGTTAGTTTGGCTTGAAGCATTTGTTTGCGAAGTGGTTTGCTTTGCACTTTGTGCTTTTTTAGAAGTAGTTTGCTTCGCTTTTGCAGTAACTTTTTTGGTAGTGGCTGCTTTCTTGGCAGTCGCTTTTTTAGTGGTTACTTTTTTGGTTGTAGCCTTTTTAGTTGTGGCCGGCTTTTTTGTGGTTGCCGGTGCATTGCTGCCGGAAGCCGAAGCGTAATTTGGCGAAGCATACCCCATAATTGCACTGATGTTATTATACGGTTTTGAACCTTTTTCTGTATATTCCCTGGCTTTAACTTTGCCGGAGCAGTTACCCTCAACTGTATAAACCGTTTTGCCTGATGTGTAGTTGACTATGCCCACATGGTCGCACGAGCCGCTGCCCGTCCAATCAAAAAATACAAGGTCGCCGCTTTTAGGCGTGTATTTTGAAGGGGAGTAATAGCGTTTTTTATCTTTAAACCAGCTAATCATACTGTTGCAGTTGCCGCCGCGCGGAATAATATTTCCGTTTAAAGTTACGCCGTTTGCCTGACCGACTTGGTTAAAGCACCAAAGTACGAAAGTGGTGCACCAGCCGCCCTGATAGCCATACCAATCACCATATTTTGAATATGTTGATGTGCCGGTATATCCCACTTCTGCACTTGCGGTATTTACTACGGCCGACCTAAGCTCATCTTCACTTGCGGCAAATGAAGTTATAGGTAAAAGCGAAGCAAGCAAAAAACAAATTGCAACTATGACTATATTAAAACTTTTAAATCTTTTATTCATAAAGAAGATACCTCATATGGTATGTAAACATCGAATTCTAAATATAATTATATACATAATATTTAAAATGTCAATTTGAAATTTTATACAATATGTTGAAAAACAGAGCGAAATAGTGTATATTAAATTAGTAATTAAAATTTGAGAGGTGTATTATGGAAAGGCTTAAAGATTGTAATTTGGAGCATTGCACACCGGAGGAAGTAGGTGTAAACAGCAGTGCGATAACAAGTTTTATAGAAGAAATAAATGAAAACAAATTAGGATTGCATAGTTTTACTGTTGTAAGGCACGATAAAGTGTGTGCGCAGGGCTTTTTTAAACCGTATAATAAGGATATACCGCATGTTCTTTACTCAATGAGTAAAAGTGTAACCTCAACTGCCGTCGGCTTTGCAGTGAGCGAGGGACTTTTAAGCCTTAATGACAGGGTGGTTAAATTCTTTCCTGAATATTTGATGAGCAAGCGCCCTTTTAACAGAATGATTACAGTCAGAATGTTACTTACTATGCATTCAGATAAGCTTATTACCGTACTTGATGATAAGGGCGGTACGGATTGGGTGCAAAATTTCCTCAATGCACCGTTTCTTCTTCCGCCGAACACAAAGTTTAATTACATAAGTGAAAATACATCTATGCTTTCGGCTATAATTACAAAGATTACGGGCATGAGTGTTATTGATTACCTTTATCCCCGTATTCTTGAACCGCTCGGAATTGAAAAACCGTTTTGGGAATCTGACGGGCAGGGTAACAATGCAGGCGGCTGGGGTCTTTATATGAAAAGTGAAGACCTTGCTAAATTCTTTTTGCCTTATATTCACGAGGGTAAGTGGAAAGACGGAACACAGATTATTCCTGCCACTTGGGTTAAGGAAGCTACAAGAAAGCAGGTTGATTCTGTATCAGACGGATATATTGATAATATGATGGGATACGGTTACCAATTTTGGCGAAATCCTATTCCTAACAGTTACAGAGCCGACGGGCTTTTCGGCCAGCGTTGCTTTATGTTTCCCGAATATGACGCACTTGTTGTGCTTAATTGCGGTGAGGCGGAAGACTATAAGGTTATGAAAGTATTTTGGAAGTATTTTCCTGAATGTTTCGGCTATGGTACATTGCCTGAAAACAAAGCGGAATATCAAAAAATGCTTGATACAATTGATAATTGCAGTGTTGAAGATTTGCCTAAAGGCAAGCGCAATTTTGAACTTGAGAAAAAAATATCAAACCGGCTTATCAAATGTAAAACAAGTGAATTTGTTTCCGTTGTTTCAATTACCATTACACAAATGTGGTTTAATAAACCGGGCGAAATCAATGAAATGATGCTGACTTTTGATGAAGATAAGCTTCGCTTTTATTGGAAAGAAAAAGAAGATGAAAATACTATTGATGTAGGCTTAAACGGAGAGTACGAAGTAAGCAAAATCAAGCTTGGGGATGTTATATATCACACATATTCAAAGGCAGCTTGGAATGAGGACGGTACGCTTGATTTATGGATTCGCCCTATTGAAACAGCGCATGTCAAAAAGTTCAATTTTAAGTTTAATGATGATGATACCGTTAAGATTAAAAATGATATGAACCCGACTTTGCAAGACCTTGTTGTTTACTATATGACTTTTACAGGAAATCCGGTAGGCAGTATAGGCGGAGAAGTAATTAAAGAATCGGTTGAAAAGCTTGGCTTGCCGATTATTGAGCCTGATTTTAAGGGCAAATTTGTTGAAGAAAAAGAATAATCAGAGTTTAAAACTGTCTTATCATACGGTAAGGCAGTTTTTTATTACAAAATTGTAATAGAAGAAAAACATTATATATGATATTATATAAATATAATAATTATTAAGGTGATATATATGGATATATTTTTACTTGAAGATGATGAAGCTATCGGAATAGGGCTTACTTACTCGCTTGAAAATGAGGGGTATAAGGTTACGCTTGCAAAAAATATTAAGCAGGCAGAAAAAATCATTGATGAAAAAGTGTTTTCGCTTTATATTCTCGATTTAACCTTGCCTGACGGAAGCGGATACGATATTTGCAAAAAAGTCAAAGCAAAAGGGGATTTGCCTGTAATATTTTTAACTGCGTATGATGATGAAGTCAATGTAATAATGGGCTTTGAACTCGGTGCGGATGATTATATTTCAAAACCTTTCAGAGTTAAAGAACTTATGCTCAGAATAAAAAGTGTTATGCGCCGATATTCAAAAGAAACGAGTGACGGAATAATTACGATAAATAATCTTAAAATAAACACTAATGAAGCTAAAGTATATAAAAACGGTGAAGAAATTGTGTTAACAGCTATGGAATACAGGCTTCTTTTAATTCTTTTAAGTAACCGCGGAAAAGTGCTTTCACGCACTGCGCTTCTTGAAAATATTTGGGATGTAGCAGGCGATTTTGTGGAGGATAACACACTTACCGTTTATATAAAAAGGCTGAGAGATAAAATTGAGGAGGACCCGGCTAAACCCGAATTCATAAAAACAATCCGCGGGTTTGGGTATGTGATTGAAAAATGATGAATAAAGATGCAAAACTGACTTTAATATTCGGTGCGTTTTTTACACTTGTATCGACTTTGATATGTTTGTTTTTAAACAAATGGGCGGGTATTATCTGTTTGGTACTCGGTATACTTTTAAGCGGTGTATATATTTACAATATTAAAAAAAGAAATGATAAAATAAACGAACTTAATAATTATTTGGCACTTATGTGTTCGGGTAATTTTGAGCTTGATATTATGGATAATACCGAAGGTGAAATGTCAATTCTTAAAAATAATTTATACAAGATTATGACTCTTTTAAAAACGCAAAATGATGAACTGAAAAAAGATAAAATTCATCTTGCAAACTCGCTTGCAGATATTTCACATCAGCTTAAAACACCGCTGACTTCAATGATGGTGATGACTGATTTGATTAAAGATGAAAAGGGTGAGGACAAGCGTGGTGAATTTATAAATATTATTGAAAATCAGCTTGATAAAATGAAGTGGCTTATTACAAATCTTCTCAAAATATCAAAGCTTGACGCAGGCACAACCGAATTTAAGCACGAAAAAGTGAGCATGAAATCTGTTTTAAATCGAAGTTTAAAACCGTTTTATGTAACCTGTGATATAAAGCAGATTGAAATTATAAACAGTGCAGAAGATTTTGATTTTATCGGCGATTCAAGCTGGACGGGTGAAGCAATAGAAAATATCATCAAAAACTGCATTGAGCATACGGATAAAAAAGGTCATCTTAAATTCTATTGTGAAAAAACAAATGTTTTCAATTCCCTTTTTATTGAAGATGACGGGTGTGGCATTGCGCCGAATGATTTGCCGCATATTTTTGAACGCTTTTATCATGGTGAAAATTCATCAAACGAAAGTGTGGGTATAGGGTTGGCACTTGCAAAGACTGTGCTTGAAAAAGAAAAAGGCGATATTATTGTTAATTCCGAGCTTGGCAAGGGCAGCATTTTTGAATTAAGATTTTATAAAACGATAGTATAAACTGCCTCCCTTAACAAGGGAGGTGATTGCGAAGCAATCGGAATTGTTGTTTTTGCCGTAATTTTCGTTTCGTCATTTGCAATGATTTATAATTCTTTTGCGCTCTCTGTCGGCGAGCAAATCAAATACCTAGGTATGCTCTCCTCGGTCGGTGCAACAAGAAAGCAGAAGAAAAAGACGCTCTATTTTGAGGGCGCAATCTTGGGAGGAATAGGAATAATTCTCGGCATAGCACTTGGCTTGCTTGTCACCTTTATATCGCAAAGCGCAATGAATACCAAAATTGCCTCGATTATGGAGGGCTATAACGACAATATCAAATATTCAACCCATATTTTCCTGTGGGTGCTTTGCCTTATTGTTATTTTTGGGGCGCTGACTGTTTTTGTGTCAATCATTTCGCCTGTGCAAAAGGCGGCGAGAATTACTGCAATTGATGCGATTAGAAAAACTGACGAGATTAAGTGCAAGGGTAAAATTCGCACTCCGTTTATTATAACTAAACTTTTCGGATTTGAGGGCGACATTGCGTTTAAAAATTTAAGGCGCAACGGCAGAAAATCAAGGACGATTATTGCTTGTATATGTATTTGCGCAGTCCTCTTTTTAAGCTGTAATTATTTTTGCGAAACATTTAAAGCGGCGTCAAACATAGATTATGAGCTTCCTTATCAGATTATGTATCAATACAGTGCCGAAAGCAAGGCACAGCTTGAAAAAGCAAGAAATTATTTGAAAACAAATAAAAGGGTAAAGCGTTTTTATTCGATTTGGTCGGCTTGGTATTCGCCGATTTCAAGAAACGAGATAAATCCTTATGATAATTCACGTGAGTATGATATGTCGTTTCATAATGAAAGCATTTTTGTTGATAAATATAAATTTGTCGCAGCGCAGGATATAACATATACCGCTCATTTGCTTGATGACGAGGATTTCAATGCGCTTTGCAAGAAAAACGAAATTGATTATAAAAAATATTACTCGCCCGATAAAGACGGTTCAATTAAGACGATTGTAATAAACACAATTGACCGTAACGGTGAGCCGATTTTTAATAATAACCTACTCGGCAAAACTATCGGCGAATATGGCTTTGATTTTGATAAAACCGAAAGGGAAAATAAGCTCGACGAGGACGGGAATCAGATTAGTTTCTTTTATAAGACCGGCCGCACATCTATTTATAAATTCTGCGATTTTATAAAATATGATAAGGATAATCCTATTTGCAATTTAGAGTCGGGCGGTGTTGCTTTTTATGCGCCTATGAGCGTATACGATAAGCTTTACGATGTTGACGATTTTTATTTCGATTACGGTATTGAAACCGACGAGCCATATAAGGTTGAAAAGGAACTTAAGGACTATTTGTCCGAAAATGAAGCCAAGGGCGACGCATATAACATTTATTATTGGACGATGAGGGAAAAGAGCATTATATCCGCTGTTCAATTTCTTTCTTACAGCTTCATTTTACTTATTACACTAATAACAGTATTTAATATAATCAATACAATGACAGCGCAGATTGCAGGCAGGAAAAAGGAACTTGCTATGCTGAAAAGCGTGGGTATGACGCCTAAAGAATTTAAAAAGACGATACTGCTTGAAAGTGCATTTTACGGTTTATTCGGCTTGTTTTTCGGTGTACCGTTGAGCCTTGTTATTAACAGAGTGGTGGGATATATCATTTCAAAGGATAATCCTATTCCTTTTTCAGTCAATATTTGGCTTTATCTTATTGCCTGCATGGCAGTATTTGTTATCATAGCGCTTACTATGATTTATTCATTAAAGCTTATTAAAAACAATTCTATTATTGATTCATTAAAAAACGATACAAACTGATATTTGGGTAAGTGACAAAATTGTAATTTAAAAGTCACCCGGTTGTAAGTTTGAATTGATATTATGGACTCATCGAAAGGAGATAACTACTTATGAAAATACTTGAAGTTACAAATTTATGCAAAACATACGGCAAGGGCGATACAATGGTTAAGGCTCTTGATAACGTTTCGTTTTCAGTAGAAAAAGGTGAGTTCGTTGCTATTATCGGGCCGAGCGGTTCGGGCAAATCAACGCTTCTTCACATTCTCGGCGGGGTAGATGTGCCTACGAAGGGCAGTGTTGTTATTAACCAGACGGATATTTCAAATCTTGATGAAACAGCACTTGCTATTTTCCGCCGCAGGCAAATAGGTTTGATTTATCAGTTTTATAATCTTATTCCTATTTTAACTGTTCAGGAAAATTTGACTTTGCCGCTTCTTCTTGATGGAAGAAAGCCGGATGAAAAGCAGATTTCCACTCTTGTTAAAAGGCTTGGGCTTGAAAACAGGCTTGACCATTTGCCAAATCAGCTTTCAGGCGGCCAGCAGCAGCGTGTATCAATTGGGCGCGCACTTGTAAATAACCCTGCGCTTATGCTTGCAGATGAGCCTACCGGAAATCTTGACAGCGAAAACAGCAAGGAAATTATTTCACTTTTAAGGCAATTTAATAAAGATTTTAACCAAACTGTAATTATTATCACTCACGATGAAAAAATTGCAAATTCGGCAGACAGAGTAATCACTATTGAGGATGGTAAAATCACCGGAGATGAGGTGAGGATAGGTTGAACATCGCAAATAAACTGACTTATCGCCATCTTAAAGAAAATAAAGGCAGAACCGTAGTTACAACGCTTGGTATTTGTGTTTCTGTGGCAATGATTACCGCTGTTTTCGTAGCAATGGCTTCGTTTTTAAATCTTTTCGGTGAAATAGGCAAAATTTCATCAGGTAATTGGGATGCGTGTTATTATCATCTTAACCAAAGTCAAATAGAGCAGGTTGAAAAAGACAGCAGAATTTCAAAAGTCGGCTTAAAGTACGGCAGTGAAAATATGTCGTTTCAAATTAAAAATCCAACCTCTTATAAAAGAGGCACGGCGGAAATGATTATCGGGGATAAATCATATTTTGAAATGGTACTTACAGGCAATTTCGACGGTAAAGTACCGGCTAATGAAAATGAAGTTGCGGTAGAAAAAGATTTCCTTGATAAAAACGGAATGAAAGATGCCAAGGTTGGCGACAAAATTGTTTTAACCCAAGGGCAAAGGCAACTTGATGACGGAAGCTATGTTACGGGCAGTAATTTTAATAAAGACGAAAAATTTGTACCGTCAGGTGATGAAAAGGAATATACAATAACAGCAATTCTTCATACAAACCCGGCAACAAAGTACAGCAGTGTATGGCGAGGCATAAGCAAAGATGAAATAAAAAGCGGTGATATTTGTGCATATTTCACTCTTGCAAAGCAAAACAGCAGTGCTTACAGCACGATAGAAGCTATTCAAAACGATTATAAAATTGATGTTTACCAAGCTAATGAAGATGTGCTTGCGTCATATCTTTCAGGCAGACAGGACGGTTTTCTTGTTACAATGCTTCCGATTGTTTTAGTCGTTTTAATTCTTATTGTAATTGCGTCGGTAATGCTTATTTATAATGCTTTCGGTATGTCGCTTTCAGAACGGGTAAGGTATCTCGGTATGCTCGCATCAGTAGGTGCAACCAAGTCGCAAAAGCGAAAGAGTGTGTATTTTGAGGGCGCAATTTTAGGCGCAATCGGAATACCCGTAGGTATTTTAGCCGGTATTTTGGGAATTGGCATAACGCTGAAGTTAGTAGGCCATAAAATCATTTCAACCGGTATGATTGCGGGCGTAAATGACAGTAATATGCAGATGAAAACAGTTGTACCTGCTTGGGCAATCATAGGTATAATTCTTGTAAGTATATTCACTATTTTTATTTCAGCTTTTATTCCTGCAAGAAAGGCGTCAAAAATCACTCCGATAGACGCAATTCGCCAAAGGCAAGAAATTAAAGTTAAACCTAAAAAGCTTAAAGCTCCTAAATATATCAAAAAAATATTTGGATATGAGGGCGAGCTTGCATATAAAAACCTTAAGCGTAACGGTAAAAAATCAAGGCTTATCACTGTTTCAATAGCACTTTCAATAGTTCTTTTTATTAGCTGTAATTATTTTTGCGGTATGTTTATTCAGGCAAGCGGATATGAAAAAAACATTCCTTATCAGGTTTCTACAACTATTACTTATGGAAATAAAAAAGAACTTTATGATGCTCTTGATAAAATGCAGGGAGTTAATAAATATTATATTGATACGACGGATATGAGCATTTCCCTCGGCAAGTCAAGCCCGTTTATTAAGAATAACGAAATTAAGGATTTGTCAAATTATACATCTGATTATTCAAAGCTGTTCGGCGGAGAAAAGTATGTTTCTACAGTGATTCACTATGTTGACGACAGCGCTGTTATCTCCATGACCTGAAAAATAAAATATAAATCCGTCTTCTCCAGAAACATATTTTGAAATTTCCGCAATATTCCTTGCAAAACTCCTGCTTGTAACTACTCCATCTTCGCCGGAAATCCGTATATTGTCATCCGGGATTTCCAAGCCCTGCATTAATGCTGTCTTCATTAACTCCGAATCCATTTTCCATGATGGAAGGTTTTTTCTTTTACCGATTTCATAAACTCCAACCGGTGCAAGCAATGCATAGAATCTATTTTCCATCTTCACTTTTTCCATACTTTCTGCTTAATTGAATAACTGCGTTTAACGCTACTGCCTCGTGATTGGGTTCTTTAAATTCATCGGATGTATATTCATGAACATTTCCAAGCTGTTCATCTGACATCTGCGTTACTTTCTCTACGATATCTCCAATTTTCGCTTTTCGTTCCTGATTCGTTAATACTCCCATCTTTTTTCTCCTTTCCATTTCCAGGGCATGTTTAAAAAATCACTCTCACAATCTGCATGCCCTAACCCAGAATCGGCTGTCCATATTCATCAAGCATAAAATTAATTGCCATCCGGTCATATACTTTATGTTCGATAAAAAATTTAATGATCAGATCCCCTTTGTTTGACGGTGAAAAAGCATACTCTGCGCGGGATAGAAGATCATTTGTTTCATTTATATCCAGTTCCAGGGCAATAGCCAGTGCCAGCACGATATTTTTTCCCGGATGATATGCCGGATTGCTGCGGATTTTTGAAAAAAGCTTTCTGTCTAATCCTGCCTTTTTGTAAATTTCTACATCCGTCATGCCACTATTATCAATATACTGGAACAATTTGTCGTGAAAAGTATCTCCTACTTCATCTATCAGGCTCTTTAAATCCAGACTTTCATTATTTGTCAGTCCCGCATCCTTTGCTAATGATTCACCCGCATCCCACATAAGGTATTGGTCATCATCTCTACAAAGCTCTGTATAATTTTTCACTATGTAAGCATTTAGTTTTGTCTTAAAAGACCTGTCCAATAACATTTCTCATCCTCATCTATCGGTATTTTATATATACTTATTATAGCAACAGCGAGATATATCCACAACGTATGATATATAGCACTACCGCTAAATCACCTTTTAAAGATATTCTCATAATACACCTGTCATATTTTTTGTGGTCTCTTTTGGGGCGACATTTCATTTTCT
>OGWV01001513.1_pt1 | contig 14525 bp, 13 predicted proteins | sample 1576081 | NCBI WGS metagenome assembly OGWV01 (sample SAMEA3541541, study PRJEB24748) | human gut metagenome | biome: human gut; feature: human-associated habitat; material: faeces | place: China | collected 2012 | reverse complement strand
CGCTTGGTGCAACTCCGGTCTGGTGGAAACCTATACAAACAGTGGAAAATCAGAACAAAAATATAAAACAACAACGGTTTACGAAAAAGTGGATGATAACTACTATGTGGATATCAATGAATTTTCAGAGTCACCCAGAAGATCCGCCGTCAGCTGCTGGAGCTGGCCCACGTCTCCGAGGATGACTACACCGCCGTGCTGATGCAGGGCAGCGGCACTTTCGGAGTGGAGAGCGTGCTTACCAGCGTGGTGGGTGACCAGGACAAGGTGCTCATCTGCTCCAACGGCGCCTATGGCAAGCGTATGACCGACATCTGTACCCACAGCCGCGTCCCTTTTGTCCATTATGCCCAGGACTACGACAAGGTGCCTGACGCCGCCCATGTGGCCCAGCTGCTGGCCCAGGACCCCTCTATCACTCACGTAGCCATGGTCCACAGCGAGACCACCAGCGGTATCCTCAACGATATCCAGTCGGTGGGCAAGGTGGTCCGGGATGCGGGCAAGACCTTTATCGTGGACGCGATGTCCTCCTTCGGTGGGGTAGATATCCCGGTGGCCGACTGGGGCATTGACTTCCTGGTGTCCAGCGCCAACAAGTGCATCCAGGGCGTGCCCGGCTTCTCTTTCATCCTGTGCCGCCGGGACAAGCTGCTGGCCAGCGAAGGCAAGGCCCGCTCCCTCTCTCTGGATCTGCTGGACCAGTGGAAGGGAATGGAAAAGGACGGCAAGTGGCGCTTTACCTCGCCCACCCATGTGGTGCTGGCCTTCTCCAAGGCGCTGGATGAGCTGGCCCAGGAGGGTGGCATCCCCGCCCGGAGCCGCCGCTACACGGAAAATAACCGCCTGCTCATTGAAAAGATGCGCGCCATGGGCTTTGCTACCTACATTGACGGCAGCCACCAGGGTCCCATTATTACCACCTTCTTCTATCCCGCCGGTGTATCCTTCCGGTTTGAGGAGTTCTACTGTTACATCAAGGAGCGGGGCTACGCCATCTACCCGGGCAAACTGACCGAGATAGATACCTTCCGCATCGGCAACATCGGGGAGATCTATCCCGAGGACATTGATAAACTGACCGGCATCATTGCCGCCTTCCTGAAGGAGAGAAAGGAGCAGATCGCATGATTGAAGCGGTAATTTTTGACTGGGCAGGCACTACGGTAGACTACGGCTGCTTTGCTCCTGTGAAGGCCTTCATGGAGGCTTTTGCCCACTACGGGGTGCCGGTTACTATGGAAGAGACCCGCAAGCCCATGGGGACCGATACCCTGGACAGCCTCCCGCTCAGGAAGCAGCGGGGATAATGCCTGTGGAGAATGTCGGAGGTACAGAGACGAGGGAGCCCGTGTCATGGAGACTCTGCGCCACGGCAAGGCAGAGGGCTACGCAGCACAGGCCTTTGGTTCCATTTCTCTGAAAAATAACGGCGATTTCTGGAATATGCAGGAAACGCCGGATGCTGAAGGCGACACCCGGCTCTGCCTCGTGCAGGGTACCATGCCTCTTGACAGAATTTATGACGGTTCATTCTTCAACTTTCTGCTCTCCCCCCCGAATGAAGGAAAAATCCTGGGAAAAACTCCTGAAAGACATTTCACCCGCGTGTCAGAAAATTCTGAGTGGCAGGGAGGACACATCCAGTCACGAGGCCCTCTCTCCTCTGCTGGGCAGCAATTTCGCCACAGCAGGCGATGGCTGGAGCAGCAACGCACCTGAAGGAAACCAGAGACAGTCTGTCTGGTTGAGAAATATTATCCTGAGTGATCCGTCTCTCGCAGGGCTGAAACCTGAACAAGCTGTTCTCACGTGGGCAGCACGGCGTCATCCTTCTCCGTCACGGCTCGGACGGACAATAGAACAGGTGCAGGAATTCACGCGTTCAGCTGTCGCTCTGGCACAGGACATCCCTTTCATTCCGCTCACCTGCGACGCGGGAACCTTCCAGGTTCTTGTTCCGGCCAGCAAAACCCTCGCATATGTCCGTGCCATAACCCAGCTCTATACAAAGCGTTTTGGAAGAGTCCGGCATCTTCTCCCGCTGCATCTTTCCGCCTCTGTCTTCTATCACAAAGCCCCGCTGTACATCGCCATGGACGCAGCCAGAAGATTCCGGCAGATTCCCGACAGCCCTGAGCCCTGGACTCTCACGGAATACAGCGCAGAACAGGATTCAATCCGACTGACCTGGGAACTCCCAGATAAACGAAATGTCACATGGAACATTCCCTCCCATCTTTCCAGCGGGGAGGCTGATCTCTGGGATACATGGTTCCAGCCCGCCGACTCCGGGAATCTTCCCGTTTCTCTCGCAGGCCTTCAGAAAAACAAAAAATATCTCATCCGGCCGTCCACATTCGATTTCGAAGTGCTGGACGCGTCTACCCGGCGCTACGATATTCGTTATCTACCGGGCATCAGGCGCAGACCGCATTTTATGATGCCCGAAAGAGCAACAAATCCGTATGCCGTACCTACCCCCGGCCCACGCCCGTACCCACTTGAAGAAGTGGAAAACTGGAAAAGTCTGGAGTCATTTTTCAAAACCCAAGGCACACAAAGCCAGCGTAAAACTGCGCTCGAACTGCTGGCCCGTCTGCATTCCGACTGGAGTGCGGACGAGCCTGCGTTCAAACCCATGGCCGCGGATATTCTGATCAATACGATGACTCAGGGGCACTACCCGGATGAACAGCTGCTCAACGCTGCTGTGGACGGCACGCTCTTTGATCTTTTTGAATGGTACGACTTCCTCGCCCAAAAGGAGCAGACAAAATGAACAGCTTCAGACATCTCGCCATCACACTTGATCCGCTTCACGTGGGAACGGGCGGCTACCGTCTCGGAAGGGTTGATAATACCATTGTCAGGGATGCCGGATCCGGACTGCCAAAAATCCCCGGCAGCAGTCTTGCGGGAGCTGTCCGCTGCTACGCTGAATGGTTTATGCAGGACAACGGCCTGGAGGAACAGGAAAAACGCAGTGCCGTGGAAACGCTCTTCGGTTACGCTTCTGACAACAAAAGAAAAGACAGCCGAATCGGCCTCCTTCGTTTCTATGACGGACATATTCTGGCCTTCCCGGTAAAAAGCATGGCCGGCCCCGTCTGGGTTACATGTCCCTCCGTGCTTGCGCAGGCAGACATCCTCTTGGCCGAAAAAATCGGCGAGGAAGAAGTGCTCATTACTTTTAAACACAATTCGGAAAAACTGAATCTCGGATGGCTGTACCTTCCCGCAAAAAAAATCAGTACTCTTGAGCTCGGCCTCGACGATCAGACAAAAAAACTCATCTCCAGAATTGCCATCGCTCCAGACTGGCTGTTCTCGGAAATCGTCAACAGCAACCTCGAAGTCCGCACTTCTGTGTCCATTGATCCGGAAACAGGAGCGGCAAAGGGCACCAACCTCTTTACATATGAGGCTATCCCTGCCGCCACGCTCCTCTTTTTCGACATTGAAATTGACCGGCACCGCTGTCCCAGGGACTGGACAGTAGAAAAAGTAAACAGCGTTCTCTCAGGAGCTCTTGACTACTGCGAAAGCCTCGGCCTTGGAGGTATGACCACCAGAGGTTTTGGACGCGTGCGTTTCCTTTCCAGGGAGGAAAAATAACATGGCTGCATGCATTAATCTCGAGGCCCTCGCCGCGGAATACGGCATGAAATTCGTGGAGTGCCTCCCGGAAGACCAAGGACTCGAAGTCACGGATAAGGAAAACATCATCAATAAGGCTCTCGGCGTGCTGTCTGAAAACGGCTTTTACGCCATGAGCGTGTTCCTGCTCTCCGCAAACAGATCCAAGGATTATGCTGGCTGCGTTTTCGACCATCTTGTGGATATGCTCTGTGATGAACGCCTCTCCCTCACGAGCACAAAAAAACGGGGTATCGATGCCCTTGAAGAAATCCGCCTCATTACAGAGAACCTGCCGCGTCTTATACTTGCCCGCAAAGTAGCCGAACAGGCCCTTACCTTTGCCCGGTATCATTGCAAGGCAAAGAGCAGACTTATAATGGGCTGACATCATGAACTGGAAAGCTTACTCCCTCAGACTGATCCTGACAGGAGACCTGCACTGCGGCAGCCTGCCCCTCGGTTTTGTGTCACGTACGTTTCCCTACATTCCCTGTCACATCCCCGTTTTCGCCATGGTACCCGCTGCAGTACGCGCACTTGCCATGCCGGACAGACACGATTCCTATGCGGCTGTGGAGGCTCTCCTGTCCTCGTGTTTCCGCTGCACACCTCTGTATGTCTGCAATGAGAAAGGGATTCCGCTCTTCCCATGGGAAGAAAAAAGCCTGCGTGAGCTGGAATACACGTACCTCTCGTCCACCTATGGTGTCGCTCTCGACAGCGCCAGGAGATCAGCCATGGACGGATGCCTTTACGAAACGGAGATCATTCTTGCCCGCGGCAGAAACTGCACTGCTCCCACTGTCCTGACAGGGGCTTTCTTCCTCACAAAAGGAAAGACCCATGAACTTGTAATGGAGACCGACGGAACTATTTCCTGGAGAAGGGAAAAGGTCGCTCTGAAGACAGTCCTGTCTCTCATGCAGATTGGAGGCGATCGCACAAGATCGCTCGGGCGGCCAGCAGTTCCTGTCTTCAAACCTCTGGAAGCGAAGCTGTGGGATAAATATAGCACCGATGTCCTCGGAACGTTTCCCAGCCTTATCATCTCCAAAGGCGAACACGGTCCGCTTCCCCTTGAATGCGGGAACTATAAAGCTACTGGTAACCGCATTGTCCTTACAGGGCGCCGCCACAGAGGAACCGGATTTGGAGAAGATATGGATCATGCCGTCATTGCTTTTGATGCCGGATGGACTTCCGACTCGGAAATCAGGGCCAGTCTTACTTCTCTTCGTTGTGCCAGCGCTTCACAGGAATAATGAACAGCGCAATCTCAGAACTACGTCTATGGCTTTCCGGGCTGAAATGGGTGGAATGCCGCCTCGTTCTTCAGAACACCTTCGCGGAGCAGGCCAGGGAGCATCCCCTCTTCGTGCTTGATGCCCTCCTCAAATACGCATCCCATCAGGGGAAACATCCCTGGCCTACATGGATTTTCAGACCAGAAACATCCTTTGCCCCGAGCATGAACCGGGAAAAACAGTACAGCCTCCGACTTATTTTCCCTGGATGTGGAGACGTGAGTCAGGGCAGTGAGGCCATCTCCTGCATCCGAAAATGGCTTGATGGTCCGAAAAGGCATTTCCGACTCATCGAAGCAGACCCGCCGTGTGTCCTTACCGGAAGCAAAATCCTTGCTGATGCGGAACAGACATTCAGCCTCCAAGGGCCTGCGGATGGCGTCACCATTGAAGTGCTAAGCCCATTGCCCTTTCAGGCGAAAGATGGCTGGAAAGGAAAAATCACTGCCGCCTGGCTCGGAGAATCCCTGATTCGCCGGGTGGAACGTCTGTTCGGCTCCATGCCTTCCGACCTCCGTAAAAGAGTAGCCGCCGCATGGAAAGCCCTTATTCTTATCCCCTGGTTCTGGAACTATGTGGTTTTTCAGCACCGTTCCAAATCAACCGGCGGCGTTCGTTATCTTAACGGATTCTGCGGACACCTTTTCCTTGAAGGGAATCTGGAAGCCGCTCTGCCGCTCCTGGCAATGGGAGCCCACTGCAACGTTGGCTCCCGGCTCAGTGCCGGCCAGGGGGCTCTCTCCATCAGTCCGGAAAAGCCATTCCTTGATGTATCCCTTTATTCAGATGACTTCTGGATACGCTCATGGGCTTTACTGGCTGAGCATACGCCTAATCTCACGCCGGATCTGCCGGAAGGCATCGTTGAAAAGTTATACAAGGAATTCGAAAATCCTAATCCATCCGGATTCCACCTCCGCTCTTCAGACATGTTGCTCGGCACAGGACTCTACAGACTGCTGTCACAAAGCCTGGCGCGCCTTGATCCGGCTCTCTGCGCCCGCTGGAAGGAAAACCTCCCTTGGATGCCCGAAGGCAGCGATATCCCGGCAGCCGTAGACAAACTTCTCCCGGCCTGTGACGTACTTTTGCGCTCTCTCGTAAGGCGGGTTACCGGTATCACCCCTCCGGCCAACGTCGGATTCACTTCACCCCAGTCAGAAGAAGAGGGAGTCTGCTGGCCGTCAGAACCGGATGCAAATCCCGGCAATGGGCCGGAGAAGAGGGAAATGGAAACCCCGCCACTGCGCCGGCCATGCTATCTTCTCAAGCCCGGCGCCGCAGCAGTGCTCCTTGATGAAAACGTCTGCTCGCGGTATCAGGGGGCTGTCGTCGGAAGCGCTCCTCTGGGACACGTCAGCATGCTTATTCTGCAGGGAGCTGGAAGCATCAGCCTGCCTTTGGTACGGGCCTGCGGCTGCAGAAATATTCCGATTATCTTCTGTACATCGTCAGGACGCTATCAGAGTATGATCCCCCCTGAAGGATTCGTCTGGAGAGACCGATCAGACAGACAGCTGCGTCACTGGGACAGACTGGGCGAAGAAGGACGCCTGGCCACAGGCATTGCCATCATAGAGGCAAAAATATGCAATTTCACCTCTTGGCTCAGCAACACAGCTTCCGGCACAAACCTGCGGAAGGCTGCGGCGGAAGCCATCTCAAAGATTAGGAAAGCAACAACACGCGATATAGCCCTCGGCATAGAGGGGAGCTTTGCCAGGCTCTGCTTCACGGCCATCAACTCCATGGTTGCCGGGCACGGCTTTGCTAGCTCAAAGCGCCTGCCACGTCAGCGGCGAGATGCCTGGAACTGTCTTCTCGATACTGCTTCCTCTCTTGTTTACAGTCGCCTGTGTGTCCTTCTGACTGGCGAAGGGCTTTCTCCTTATCGGGGGTACCTGCACTGTCAGCATACCCGATACGCAACATTGGCTGCGGACTTGCAGGAAATTTTCCGGGCCCGAACTGAGCAATGGCTGGTAGGCACGATTCTTGATGGACGGATTGATATTTCCTGGCTGGAAAAACAGGAAAATACACATCAATGGTCTCTTACCAGGGACGCGTGGCACTCACTGCTGGAAGAATTCGAAAAGGAACTTGGTCGATGCCAAAAAGGCTGTTGTTCAACCTGGCTAGAACTTATGGAAAATCAAATATGCAGGATCAGATTATTCTGCACGGGAGGGGCTGACTTGGAATTATACAAAGAAAACGGCTGGTGGAGTATTAATTTGCCATTTGCTAAAAACAGTAAGACCAGGGTCTGACAGGAGCTAAAGTCTCATCGCCAGTTTTCCAAGGGGTAGATCGGGCCTGCCAGATAGAAATAAAACCTGACTTCAGCTGTAGTTTTTCAAGTTTTTTCCTGAGCTCAGAATATTGAAAGGTATCCAATTCACAAGTCCACACACTCTCCTGAACCCGCTCTCCGTAGTTATTCAGAACCTTAATCACTTTATTACGCTCTTTGGTCTCGGAGATGTCATAGGCAACAATGTACATTCTCCCTCCTTATATTAAATAATTTATATTGTTTCCAAGAGCTCTAAGTAAATTCTATTGCATAAAATAAAACTATTGCAATATCCTTAGAACAAATACTTATTTACTCATTTAAGCTCAGAGAACCCTTTTGACGGCCTCAACTCCAGAGTGAACAAAAAGGTGAAAGGCCTCGGCGAGTCACAACCTCCAAGCTTGAAGAATCCCTTTGAGGGAAAACGTTATCTGGAAGGAGTGCGGCGGAGCTCATCAGGGTCACAACCTCCAAGCTTGGAGAATCCCTTTGAGGGTACTGAACGTATCTTCATCTGTGGTACAGGAACCCGAGTCACAACCTCCAAGCTTGGAGAATCCCTTTGAGGGCTGTAAAGCGCGCAGAGTGGGATGGAGAAAAGATCTGTCACAACCTCCAAGCTTGGAGAATCCCTTTGAGGGTTCCTAAGGTTCGTATACAGGAGGTGGAGGATTTCCTGCAGTCACAACCTCCAAGCTTGGAGAATCCCTTTGAGGGATAAAGGCCGCAGACAAGGACACCGCAACATCTGTGTCACAACCTCCAAGCTTGGAGAATCCCTTTGAGGGACACCTAGGCCGTTCATGCGTCAGCGTCAACGCAACACTGAGTCACAACCTCCAAGCTTGGAGAATCCCTTTGAGGGTTACTGAGTTCTTCCCTGACGGGTTTGGAGATATTTGTGTCACAACCTCCAAGCTTGGAGAATCCCTTTGAGGGAGATAGTTTTTCTTTTGCCTTAAAATACGCTCAATTACAAGTTTTCATTTGCCGACAAAACCATCCCCCAGATGACAACTTTTTATATTTTTTTCTGCCAACAGCTTGAATTCATAACAAAAAAGCAGGATGCCACACAAAACGGTCATTTAAAAATTCTCAACGAACTATCCCCTCAAGTTCTGAGACTCTTTCTGATCCGCTCCGCTGTCTTCGGTCTTCATTGTCAGGATACAAAAAAAGCGCTCCGGGAACATATGATGTTCCCGGAGGGCTGTGAAAAATGGTCGGGATGGCCCGATTCGAACGGGCGACCCTCTGGTCCCAAACCAGATGCGCTACCATGCTGCGCTACATCCCGTATACGAAAAACGCCCTGCAGTCACATATGCGCTGCAGGGCTTCTTCATCAGTCTGGGGCGAAATGCGAGACTTGAACTCACGGCCCCCTGGGCCACAACCAGGTGCTCTGCCAACTGAGCTAATTTCGCCATGCGAGAAGGGAACCTACACGATAGACGGACTCTTGGCAAGTATTTTTTCGAAAAGAACAGAATTTTCCCAATGCTTCACACGATTCAGCTTCTGGATTTTTTCAGGCCGGACACGTATACCACTAAAAAACCACGCCCCGGCCAGTAGCGGACCTTTTGTCAGCCAATCTGTAGCCGGAAACACATCCAAGGATGTTTTCGTGAACAAACTGATTATTGAAGGCGGCACCCCCCTCAACGGGGAAATTGACGTCAACGGCTCCAAAAACGCGGCACTTCCCATCCTTCTTTCTTCCATTCTGCTGGAAGCTCCCCAGACTTTCAAAAACGTCCCCGATCTGCGGGACATCCACACCACGCTCAAGCTTCTGGAAATTCTCGGCTGCCACTGTACCTATGCGGATCATACCGTGAATATGACCCCCAGCACGCTGGTCTACGAGGCCCCCTATGACCTCGTCCGCACCATGCGGGCCTCCGTGCTCTGCCTCGGCCCCCTCCTTGCCCGCCTCGGCCGGGCGAAGGTCGCCCTGCCCGGCGGTTGCGCTATTGGCGCGCGTCCCGTGGATCAGCACCTCAAAGGCTTTGAAAAGATGGGTGCGGTCTTCAAACTGGAAGAAGGCTACATCATCGGCGAGTGCAGCCATCTCAGGGGTGCCGAAATCACTCTCGACATGCCCACAGTGGGCGGCACTGAAAATATCATCATGGCTGCTTCTCTGGCCGATGGAGATACCATTCTCGAAAACGCCGCCCGCGAGCCCGAAATCGTGGATCTCGCCAATTTCCTGAACAGCTGCGGCGCTCAGATTTCCGGACAGGGAACGAGCTGCATCACTATTCACGGGGTGAGCTCCCTGAAGGGCTCAACTTACTCCGTCATGCCGGACCGCATCGAGGCAGGCACTTTCCTTGTCGCCGCCGGCATCACAGGAGGCTGTCTCACGCTCAGGAACTGCCCCTGCGTGGAACTCGAAGCGGTCATGCGCAAACTCCAGGCCATGGGTATGGAATTCAAGGAAACGCCGGCCGGGCTGCAGGCCTCCATCAGCGGTCCCATACAGCCCTGCGACATCACCACGCAGCCCTACCCGGGCTTTCCCACGGACATGCAGGCCCAGATCATGGCCATGATGTGCCTCGCGAAGGGAACCAGCATGGTGGATGAGCGCATCTTTGAAAACCGCTTCATGCATGCCTCCGAGCTTATCCGCATGGGTGCCGACATTACCATCACAGGCCACACGGCCGTGGTACGCGGAGTGGATCATCTGACCGGCGCGCCGGTCATGGCCTCCGATCTGCGCGCTTCCGCCTCTCTCGTTCTGGCCGGTCTCGCCGCCCAGGGTACCACGCAGGTACGCCGCATCTATCACCTGGACAGGGGCTATGAGCGCATTGAGGAAAAACTCAGCCGCGTGGGCGCCCACATCCGCAGGGAACACGAAATCGACTAAGCGGGTCCGGACATCGGATCCCAGAAAAACAGTGAAAAGGAGGAAGCCGGAGACAGCATCCGGGAGGTCCGGAACCGGCGAAACAGTATGAAACGCTATCTTCAACCACTCCTCGTTCTGTGCCTCGCGTCCTTCATGCAGGGCTGCGCCATCTGGGGAGCCGTCGATGACGAACGGCTTACCGACACCATGGCCTCGGACAAAGCCGTCACGACCATCCTCAAAAAAAATCTCTATGGTGAGAGCATGAGCGTGGGCTGGAATCTGGATGTCTTCACGTACTACGGACACGTCTTCCTGGTTGGCGAATGCCCGAAGGATCAGCGCGCAAAAGCCATTGCCCTGGCCAAGAAGGATAACCGGGTACGTTCCGTCTCAGCGCACTGGTTTTCTGAAAAGAAGAGCAACGACAGCGACTTCATGACCGCGACCCGCCTGCGCTCCAACCTCATAGGCACCAGAGGGTTGAGCTCGACGCGCGTGGACACAGTCGTCAACGCCGGACGCGTCGTTCTGCTCGGCGTCGTCTCCAACGAGAAGGAAAAGAAGCTGGCCATCCACACGGCTCAGACGACCACCAACGTCAAATCCGTTACCAGTTACCTGTTCTTCCCGCCGAAGGCCGGTGAACCTGAGCCTGACTACTCGGGCGAAGACTACCCCTCACTGGCAAAGCAGTCCTCTGACGACTCCGCCGCCAGCGGAAGCGACAGTTCTGAATCCAAGCCCCAGAAGAGAAAGGAAGGAGCCATCTACTAGCCTTCAGACCTGAAGAAGATTCCGAGCCGGACGGCTGATGCCGCCCGGCTCTTTTTTGCCCTGAAAACTCATTTCCAGATGCCGGCAATAGACGCGCCGCACTTCGGGCACACGCCGTGATGGCTGGCGAGCACACTGTAACCGGAACGCTTCACCACAGGCGTTCCGCACACGGGACAGAACGTCTCCGCACCCTCATCGTCACGGACATTGCCCGAGTATACGTAGTGCAGGCCTTCGGCAAGGCCAATCTGCCTCGCGCGGAAAACCGTGGCGGCCGGCGTCGGCCCTCTGTCCTGCATACGGTAGCAGGGGAAAAATGCGGAAACGTGCCAGGGTGTATCCGCACCGAGGCTTTCCTTTATAAAGTGGGCGATGCCCCGGAGCTCCCCATCAGAATCGTTCATGCCGGGAACAACGAGGGTTGTCACCTCGACCCACCAGCCCTTCTCCTTCATGAGCACGAGATTGCGCTTCACAGCGGAGAGGCTTCCGGAACAGACCTTCGCGTAGGTATCCTCCCTGAACGCCTTGAGATCCACGTTGGCAGCAGTGACACGCGGCCCCAGTTCATTCAGGCATGCCCGTGACATGCATCCGTTGGTGACCATTACAGTGCGTATCCCCGCCGGCAGAGCTAGATCTGCAGTCCGGCAGAGGAGCTCGTAAAAAACCGTGGGCTCATTATAGGTGAAGGAAATACTCGGCACACTGTGTTCCACGGCATAACTCACGAGTTCCTGAGGATTTATTTCCTGCATGCCGTCATAGCGTCCTGTATCTGCCGGCCTGCGCGAGATGGAATAATTCTGGCAGAAAAGACAGGCAAAGTTGCAGCCCAGCGTGCCAATGGAAAGCGTGGGCGTCGACGGAAGAAAATGATAGAGCGGCTTTTTCTCCACAGGATCGAGGCTTATGCTCACCACGCTGTCACCCACCAGGGTCAAAAGCCGGCCGTCCTCGTTCACCCTGACGGCACAGAAGCCCTTTTCTCCAAGCCCGATGCGGCAGTGCCTGAAACAGAGATCACAGCGCACTGCCCCGTCTGGCAGTTTTTCCCACAATTCAGCCTGCATTTTCATGATCATGCCCTCCCGTGGAAAGAAAATACTCCGCCAGGGAACGCGGAATATTCTTTGACAAAAATAAGTCTTTTCCCGGCGATAGCAAAAAAACAAAAAAATATTACGGCCGCCGCGCCCATGCGTATTGGGCTTTGAGAGAACTTTTGCTATTCTGTGCCACCGACAAGGAGTGCTTATGTCTACAGAACGGTCTAAAGCCTATACGGAATCCGGCGTCAATATTGAGGCCGGCAACAGTCTGGTATCCCAAATCAAATCCCTCGTCTCCCAGACGCACACCAAGGGAGTGCTTTCCGACATCGGCGGCTTCGGTGGACTTTTCCGCCCCGATATAAGCAATATGTCGGAGCCTGTGCTTGTTTCCTCCACTGACGGCGTGGGAACGAAGCTCAAACTCGCGTTCATGTACAACAAACATGACACCGTGGGCATCGACCTTGTGGCCATGAGCGTCAATGACATTCTGGTTCAGGGCGCCACACCACTTTTCTTCCTTGATTATTTCGCCACGGGCAAGCTTGATGTGAATGTCGCCAAGACCGTCATCGCCGGCGTGGCAGACGGCTGCAAACAGAGCGAATGCGCCCTGCTCGGCGGCGAGACCGCTGAAATGCCTTCCATGTACGGCGACGGGGAATATGACCTCGCCGGCTTCTGCGTGGGCATCGTGGACAACAAGAAACTCATCGACGGATCCGACGTGCGCATCGGCGACTGCATGGTAGGCATCGGTTCCTCAGGCGTCCATTCCAACGGCTACTCTCTGGTACGAAAGGTACTGAAGGAATCCGGCCTTCAGGGAACGGATCCCTTCCCCGGTGATGAAAAGCGCACGGTAGCCGAGGTGCTCCTTGAGCCCACCATCATCTACGTACAGTGCGTCAAGTCGCTCATGCGCGACCTGCCCATCAAAGGCATGGCCCATATCACAGGCGGCGGTTTCTACGACAATATCCCCCGTGTCCTGCCCAAGCAGGTTGAGGCCGACATTACCTTCGGCAGCTGGAATATTCCGCCCGTCTTCCACTGGCTCAAGGAGCAGGCAAAGCTCAGCTGGCCTGAGATGCTGCAGATCTTCAATACCGGCATCGGCTTTGTGCTGATTCTTCCGGAAGAAAAATGCGAGGAAGCCATCAGCCGCATCAGGGCTTTCCACCTCAATGCCTGGAAAATCGGCACCATCGCCAAGAGGAAATCCGAAGACACCGAACAGATTCAGGTTTCCTTCGATTAGCATTCAATGCCCGATGAATCATATGGGCAGTCCGCAGAAACGGACTGCCCTTTTTTCGTGCCCTTTCCGGGAATCTCAGCCCTCCTCAGGGCAAAAAAAAAGACTCCGGAGCATTATCTGCTCGACGGAGTCTTTGAAAAATCCTTGGCGGCGGCCTACTTTCCCACATGAAGATATGCAGTATCATCGGCGATAAAGAGCTTAACTTCCGAGTTCGGAATGGGATCGGGTGTACCCTCTTCTCTATGGCCACCAAGAAATTCGGTGGAATATATATTGAAAGGGAGGAAGGAAGTTCAGATTCAAATATAAGGCGCACGGGCTATTAGTACCGGTCAGCTCCACGCTTCGCAGCGCTTCCACCTCCGGCCTATCAACGATGTAGTCTTCATCGGCCCTTTAGTGTCTTGCGACAGGGAGAACTTATCTCGAGGCTGGCTTCCCGCTTAGATGCTTTCAGCGGTTATCCATTCCGCACATAGCTACTCAGCTATGCCGCTGGCGCGACAACTGATCCACCAGTGGTGCGTTCATCCCGGTCCTCTCGTACTAGGGACAAACCCTCTCAATTCTCCTACGCCCACAGAAGATAGGGACCAAACTGTCTCACGACGTTTTAAACCCAGCTCGCGTACCACTTTAAACGGCGAACAGCCGTACCCTTGGGACCTGCTTCAGCCCCAGGATGTGATGAGCCGACATCGAGGTGCCAAACCGCATCGTCGATGTGAACTCTTGGATGCGATCAGCCTGTTATCCCCGGCGTACCTTTTATCCAATGAGCGATGGCCCTTCCATTCGGGACCACCGGATCACTAGCACCTACTTTCGTATCTGTTCGAGATGTCTCTCTTGCAGTCAAGCTCCCTTATGCGCTTGCACTCAACGGCTGGTTTCCAATCAGCCTGAGGGAACCTTTGCATGCCTCCGTTACTCTTTAGGAGGCGACCGCCCCAGTCAAACTACCCACCAGACACTGTCTTCGCGCTGGATTACAGCTGCGAGTTAGGGTCCTGAACAAACAAGGGTGGTATTTCACGGGTGGCTCCGGCCATACTGGCGTACAGCTTTCACAGCCTCCCACCTATCCTACACATGCAGGTTCAAAACCCAATGTCAAGCTATAGTAAAGGTGCACAGGGTCTTTCCGTCTTTCTGCGGGTACACGGCATTTTCACCGCGACTTCAATTTCACCGAGTCTCTGGCCGAGACAGCGTGGAGATCGTTACGCCATTCGTGCAGGTCGGAACTTGCCCGACAAGGAATTTCGCTACCTTAGGACCGTTATAGTTACGGCCGCCGTTTACC
>OGWV01001472.1_pt1 | contig 14690 bp, 10 predicted proteins | sample 1576081 | NCBI WGS metagenome assembly OGWV01 (sample SAMEA3541541, study PRJEB24748) | human gut metagenome | biome: human gut; feature: human-associated habitat; material: faeces | place: China | collected 2012 | reverse complement strand
GATAGGTAATCATAAAGACTGCCGAGAAAATTGCAAGCAGGAAGGAAAAAATATTCTTCACCAGGAACAGACTTGCTGAACGCTGAATGTTATTGACAACTCTTCTTCCTTCCAGAACAACCTCCGGCATCCTTGAAAAATCGGATTCCAGAAGTACCACCTGGGACGCCTGGACCGCCGCATCGCTTCCTGATGCCATCGCCACCGAACAGTCTGCATCCTTCAGGGCAAGTACATCATTAACACCATCACCGGTCATAGCGACCGTCATTCCCTGCTTTTTCAGTGCCTGCACAAACTGTCTTTTCTGTTCCGGAATTACCCTTCCGAAGACCGTATATTTGCTCACCGCAAGGGCAATCTCTTCTTCGGTCTTTAATGTTCCCGCATCCACGTAATTCTCTGCGCCTTCAATTCCGGCCTGCTTCGCAGTCTCCGATACGGTGATCGGATTATCACCCGAAATAACTTTTATCGCAACACCCTGGTCCGCAAAATATTTGAAAGTCGCAGGCGCTTCTTCCCTGACTTTATTGAGAAGGAGGACATAACCAAGCGGCGTTACCGTTCCAGTCAGCGGCTTACCATCCGGCTCTCCATCATAGCTTCCAAATACCAGTACACGGAACCCCCTGGACGTATACTGCTCTATTCTTCCCTGATACTTTGTATAATCCTCACGCAGGACAAATTCCGGTGCACCAAGCACATATGCCTGATCTTTGAAAATTACTCCGCTGTATTTGACCGTGGAAGAAAAAGGAATCACTTTTTCCGGCACTTTATCTGAATGCTCTGTAAAATGTTCTTGCATCGCATGCATCGTGCTGTTATCCGCGTCCATTCCTTTGACAAAATCGCCGATCATCCGGTTCAGATCCGGCATCTTTTCTTCGTCATAGGCCTTGGCTTTCACCACTTCACTGACACACATACTGTCTTCTGTGATCGTACCTGTCTTGTCAACACAAAGCACATTTACCCGCGCCAGAGTCTCGATACTCTTCATATCATGGAGCAATACCTTTTTCGATGCAAGACGCATTGCACTTACCGCAAGTGCCACGCTTGCAAGAAGATATAATCCTTCCGGGATCATGCCGATCACTGCAGCAACCATGGAGATAATACTCTGCCGGAAGCTGTCGTGATTATAGAAATAACTCTGCACAAACAAAATGATTCCTATCGGGATCAGTGCGATTCCGACCATTTTTACCAGCTTGTCCAGGGAACGGATCATCTCCGACTGTTCCCCCTGCTGCATGGCTTTTGCTTCCAGAGTCAGCTGTGAAATATAGGAATCCGCTCCAACCTTGTCCAGGCGTGCATGACAGCTTCCTGATACCACAAAACTACCTGACATCAGACGGTCTCCACGCTTTTTCGTGATCTCATCAGATTCACCGGTAAGTAAAGATTCATTGACCTGAACCTCGCCAGCCTCAACAACCGCATCTGCACAGATCTGGTTCCCTGCACGAAATACAACAATGTCGTCCACAACCAGCTGATCCGCCTCCAGATTCAGCGATACCCCTCCACGGATTACTTCCGCGTGCGGTGCATTCAGCATGGTCAGCCTATCCAGTACTTTCTTGGAACGGATCTCCTGAATGATCCCGATCAGTGTATTGCAGATGATGACCGGCAGGAATGTCAGATTTCGAAAAGAACCTACCAGGCACAGCAGAATCGCCAGAATCAGAAAGATCAGGTTGAAATAGGTAAATATATTATTATGAACAATCTCTTTTGTCGTAAGTCCCGGTGGAGCGACCTCATCATTGGTCCAGCCATTCTCTTCCCTTATCCGGATCTGCTCGGGATTAAGACCTACCCGGTAGTCTGGAACCACACGCTGGATCTCGCCGCGAACGACTTCTTCCTCTTGTGTTTCTTTTTCTTTTTTTCCGAATTTCATACAAAAAAATCCTCCTGTATACACGTCATTATACGCCTATACGGAAGGATTTTCCATTAAGACTTTATGAAATTTCTTTGAAACTTTAATCCCACGGAAGGTTACTGTATTCGCTGCGCCCGTCACGCATCATCAGTTCGCTTACCGCATCCTTTGCGGGTTTGCCTTCAAAAAGTACCTGATTGACCTTTTCCACGATCGGCATGGATACCTCATATTTTTCAGCCAGCTCTCTTGCCGCTTTTGCTGAATACACACCCTCAACTACCATCTTGACCTCAGCCATCGCTTCTTCCATCGTCATTCCCTCACCGATCAGAACACCTGCCTTACGGTTACGACTGTGCTTACTTGCACAGGTGACGATCAGATCACCGATTCCGGTAAGTCCGGTAAAGGATTCCAGCTTTCCGCCCATCTTTACACCAAGTCTTGTGATCTCCGCAATTCCTCTGGTGATCAGTGCAGCTTTGGTGTTATCCCCGTATCCTAGTCCATCTGCAACTCCGGCTGCAAGTGCGATTACATTTTTCAGGGAACCGCCAAGCTCAATTCCTTTAATATCCGGGCTTGTGTAGACACGGAATACATCATTCATGAAAATTTTCTGCAGATAAATAGCGGTTTCTTCTGTCTCTGCTCCGACTACAACCGTTGTCGGAAGTTCGCGGCTTACTTCTTCTGCGTGACTTGGACCAGAAAGAACAGCTACATTTGCCTGCGGAATCTCTTCTTCAATCTGCTCAGAAAGTGTCTTTAAAGTACCCTCTTCAATTCCTTTTGCCACATTGACCAGAATTTGCTCTTCCTTTACATACGGGCACATTTTCTTCGCCGTAGCTCTGGTTGCCATAGACGGAACTGCAAGAACGACCACATCTTTTCCTTCCACACTTCCCTGCAGATCTGTTGTGATTTCGATCTCCTCCGGGATATGAACGCCCGGAAGCTTACTTGGATTTTCCCGCTTTTCTCTGATCTCATCTGCTTCTTCTTTTAAATAAGACCAGATGGTTACATGATGTCCGTTTTTATTCAGTACCAGGGCCAGAGCCGTTCCCCAGCTTCCTGAACCGATAACTCCGATTTCTGCCATAAATTATTACCTCTTATTTTTCTTTTTTGAAAAACTGATCTTGCTCTCTGTACCATTTCTCAGACGTCCGATATTCGCACGGTGACGGATAAATGCAGAGAGAACAAAAAGTGCTCCGATTCCATACATTTCAAACAGATACTTCTGCGCCATTCCAAACATTCCCATCTGTCCGTCAACGACGAGTCCGACAAGGAACAGTACGGAAATCACCAGCGATCCCAGTGATACATAACGTGTCACAGCAACAATTACGATAAACACGATCAAACATACTGCCGCAATCCGAATATCTGTAGATAAGATCATACCTGCCGTAACTGCAATTCCCTTTCCGCCCTTGAACTTCAGATAGAATGGAAAATTATGTCCGAGCACTGCCCCAAAACCTGTATACAGCGAAAGGAGCGGTAAAATATCTGCGTGAGACTGTCCGTAAATTCCGCGGACCACCAGAACTGCGATCACGCATTTGAAGCAGTCACCTAGCAGGGTGATCATTCCGGCTTTGATTCCCATGGTACGAAGTGCATTGGTAGAACCTGCATTTCCGCTTCCCATCTTGCGGATATCTACCCCCTGAGTTTTTCCATAGAAATAGCCGGTCTGAAACAGACCAAATATATAGCCGATCAGCAAACATACAAGACGTTCCATCTTATTTGTCCTTCTCCTTTCTCTCCCTGATAAAGAATTTAAGAGACGTTCCACGGAAGCCAAACGCTTCACGGATCTTATTCTCCAGATATCTCGTATAAGAGAAATGCATCAGTTCTTTATCATTTACAAAGATGACAAATGTCGGCGGTTTGACCGCTACCTGGGTAATATAGTAAAGTTTCAGCCGTTTTCCCTTATCTGACGGCGGCTGCTGCATTGCAACAGCTTCGGTCATGATCTCGTTAAGGACACCCGTAGCCACACGGAGTGTCTGGTTCTCAATAACGGTGTCGATCATGTCAAAGAGCTTCGGAAGTCTCTGGCCTGTCAGTGCAGACACATACATGATCTCTGCGTAAGGCAGGAAAGACAGCACCATCCTGATCTGATGCTCATATTCCCTCGTGGTCTTATCGTTCTTTTCAATGGCATCCCATTTATTTACAACGATGATGACACCTTTTCCACGCTCATGTGCGATTCCTGCGATCTTGGCATCCTGCTCGGTTACTCCTTCTGCCGCATCGATCACAACCAGGACCACATCCGCTCTTTCTACTGCCGTAACTGTGCGGATAATACTGTAGCGTTCCAGTTCCTCTTTGATCTTATTCTTACGGCGAAGTCCTGCTGTATCAATAAATACATATTCTTTTCCATTGTGTACTACTTCCGTGTCAATGGCATCTCTTGTAGTTCCGGCAATATCGGATACGATCACACGGTCTTTTCCGATCAGACGGTTGATGATCGAAGACTTCCCGACGTTCGGTTTTCCAACGATTGCAACTCTTGGACGGTCATCTTCTTCTTCCTGTCCTGCCCCTTCCGGAAAATGTGCCAGAACCTTATCCAGCATATCTCCGATTCCAATTCGTTCCGATGCTGAGATCGGAACCGGATCTCCGATTCCCAGATTATAAAATTCATATACATCCGGCATCATCTTGTTGAAATTGTCCACTTTATTGACAACAAGGATGACTGGCTTGTGGGAGCGGCGGAGCATATCTGCCACTTTTGAATCGGAATCTACAAGTCCCTGCTTTACATCTGTCATAAACAGGATCACATCTGCAGTGTCAATGGCGATCTGTGCCTGCTCTCTCATCTGGGAGAGGATCACATCACGGCTGTCCGGCTCGATTCCACCGGTATCGATCAACGTAAATTCTTTATCGAGCCAATTCACTTCTGCATAAATTCTGTCGCGGGTAACACCCGGCGTATCTTTAACGATTGCTATCTTTTCTCCTGCCAGTGCATTAAAAAGCGTCGACTTTCCAACGTTCGGCCGCCCTACAATGGCAACAACTGGTTTACTCATATTTTCTTCCTCCTGATATTTATTCGGAATTCTGCTTCTATATCATACTAGATTTCTTCAAAAAATGCAATTTTTTAACGCCTCTTTCTTGTCATTGCTTTTAAATAATGGTATAAAAGATAAGTAAGATTAGATAAAAAGCACTTAAAACGCTTATTATAAGGAGGAACTCATGACAAATATCGAACTTATGGAAAAAGCTCTTCCGACAGCACCACTTAAAATTGCTGCCCTGGAAAGCTGCAAGGACCTGGCAGAAAAAGTGGATCAGTACATCGTATCGTTCCGCAAAAATTCTCTGCATGATTTTCTGGATCCTGCAATCTATTCATCTTATGAAGCAGATTCTTATCTTGCAAAGAACAGTTGCCCACGTTTTGGTTCGGGGGAAGCAAAGGGAATGTTTGGCGAAAGTATCCGCGGAAAAGATCTCTTTATTATGGTGGATGTCTGCAACTACAGCCTGACATACACAGTAAACGGACATATCAATCATATGTCACCGGATGATCACTATCAGGATCTGAAGCGTATCATCTCCGCTTCTACAGGAAAGGCACACCGTGTAAATGTAATTATGCCATTCCTTTACGAAAGCCGCCAACACAAGAGAACCAAACGCGAATCTCTGGACTGTGCAATGGCTCTGGAAGAATTAACCGCAATGGGTGTATCTAACATTCTGACATTTGACGCACACGATCCGCGTGTACAGAATGCGATCCCACTCAATGGTTTCGACAGCTTCAACCCTCTGTATCAGTTCATCAAAGCTCTGTTTAAAGCAGAACCGGATCTGAAAGCAGACAAAGATCATCTGATGATCATCAGCCCGGATGAAGGTGCAATGCAAAGAGCCGTATACTTCTCCAACGTACTCGGTGTTGATATGGGTATGTTCTACAAACGCCGTGATTATTCTACCATCGTAAATGGTAAAAATCCGATCGTTGCACATGAATTCTTAGGTGACGATGTACATGGAAAGACCGTTATCATCATCGATGACATGATTTCTTCCGGTGAAAGTATGCTGGATGTTACCAGGCAGTTAAAAGACCGCGGAGCTGAGCGTGTATTTGTATGTACTACTTTTGGTCTCTTCACAGAAGGTCTTGACAAGTTCGATGAATATTATGAAAAGGGATATCTGGACAGACTGATCACAACCAATCTGACCTATCTGCCTCCACAGCTTCATGATAAACCGTATTTCATTGAAGCAGATATGAGTAAGTTCCTTGCACTGATCATTGATTCGATGAATCATTCTACATCTATTAGTGCGGTTATGAATCCGACGGATAAGATTCATGATTTGCTTGCGAAGAGAAATATGAGATAAATTTTGTTGGCGGGAAAGTAAGGATATATTAGCGAACAAACGCCGCAAAAGAACCATAAAACAGGACAGCTTCCTGCTTTTCTTCTCTTATCGCTTTTCTATTTTTGTTATATAATAACCATTGGTTATATACGATCTTCTGGTAGAAATCAATAAAAATGATGACATAAAAAAAAGAATTATGGCATATGCGCAGAAATTAACTAAAATGCCGTAAAACCAATATCTTTCATGGTTTTACGGCATTCTTATTTATCGTATTTACTTATACCATCCTGTCCCCATCAAAGAATTTCTGTCCGGTCGGGTATGTATAGGAATCTCCGATTTCATGGAGAAGGACGACTTTTAATTTATTATTCAGTGTTTTTTTATCCAGCTTGATTGCTTCGGTAAGCTGTGGGAGTGGGACATCGGCTTTTACCGGAAGTTTATAAGCTTCCAGGACTTTTCGGATGTGCTCGGCTTCGCCTTTTTTGGTGAGTCCTTTCTCTTCAGCGATCTTTGTGATCTGGTACATTCCGATGGCTACAGCTTCACCGTGGCTTTCTCTTTCATAGTGGAAGTGCTGCTCAATGGTATGGGCAAGGGTATGTCCGAAGTTCAGGAGAATCCTCTCTCCGGTATCAAACTCGTCTTCTTCTACAACACGGCGTTTGATATCGACACAAGTTGCGATCACATCGGTTAAATGCTCTTTCAGATTCTCATAGGATCCGCATTTCTCCAGAAGCTCAAAGAGCTTGCGATCCTTGATGCATCCGTATTTGATAACTTCCCCCATGCCGTCCGTCACGTAACGCTCCGGCAGGGTTTCCAGTACATCCGGATCGATCAGTACCATCTTCGGCTGGTAAAAAGCACCTACCAGGTTCTTCCCCTGCGGAAGATCGACCGCAACTTTTCCACCAACAGAAGAATCTACCTGTGCAAGAATGGAAGTTGGAATCTGTACGAACTTGATTCCTCTAAGAAAGGTCGCTGCCACAAATCCGGCAAGGTCTCCTACCACTCCACCGCCAAGTGCAACGATCAAGTCTGTTCTGGAAATCTTTGCTTCCAGAAGAGAGCTGTATACACCCGGAAGGGTTTCGAATGCTTTTGACGGTTCTCCATGTGGAATCACGGTTTCCGTACACTCATATTTTTCAGAAAGATTTTTCTTAAGCGCTTCTCCGTAATAAGAATAAACTCTGTCATCGGAAATGATCATGATCTTTGATCCCCGATATACTTCTGCTATTCTTTCTGCTGCTTCTTTCAAAATTCCTCTTTCAATATAAATCGGATAGCTGTGTTCCTTTAAATCTACCGTCATTTTCATCGTTTTGTTCCTCCCAGGCTGCTGTTTTTTACATTTCTTTACCGACTGCTTTTGCGATTCCGGTAATCTCTTTTAACAGTGTATCATATTTTTCCGGTTTCAGCGACTGTGCTCCGTCACAAAGTGCCGTTTCCGGACTGTTATGTACTTCAATAATCAGTCCGTCCGCTCCTGCTGCAATTGATGCCTTTGCCATCGGATCAACCAACCACCATTTTCCTCCTGCATGGCTCGGATCTACAACTACCGGAAGATGGCTGAGCTTTCTCACTACCGGAATAGACTGAAGATCCAGTGTATTTCTGGTATAAGTCTCGAAGGTACGGATTCCTCTTTCGCAGAGGATAACATTTGGATTTCCGGATGCCATAATGTATTCTGCTGACATCATCCATTCTTCGTAAGTTGCATTAAGTCCTCTCTTTAAAAGGATCGGTCTCTTCGTCTGTCCGAGCTGTTTTAACAGGTCATAGTTCTGCATGTTACGTGCACCGATCTGGATCAGGTCTACCTTTTCATCGAAGATTTCCAGATATTCCGGTGACATCAGTTCTGTTACGATCGGAAGCCCTGTCTCTTCTCTTGCTGCACATAAGATTTCCAGACCTTCAAGGCCAAGTCCCTGGAATGAATATGGGCTTGTTCTCGGCTTGAATGCACCGCCACGGAGCATATTTGCACCAGATGCCTTAACAGCCTTTGCGATCTCGATCACCTGCTCTTCTGACTCTACAGAACAAGGTCCGGCGATCAGTGCCAGATGTCCGCCACCAACTTTGACACCAGATACATCTACGATGGTATCATCCGGATGGAATGCACGGTTTACAAGTTTATAAGGTTCCTGTACATGCATAACCTTCTCAACAGAAGAGTCTACTTCGAAAAGCTTTGGATCTACACGGACCGTATCGCCGATACAACCGATAATTGTAAGATCCTCACCTTTTACAGTATGTACTTCCAATCCTTTTGCACGGACCATATTCTCAACTCGTTTTACGTTTTCATCACTTGTTCTTGGTTTTAATACGATAATCATAATCTTTTTTCCTTTCTCTTCTCTCTACTAATCATCGAACACGTCTTTTAGAAGTTCCTTCGGAATTTCTGTTAAACTATGCGAAACACGCTCCGCGAGTTTCTCAAGTTATCGCGGCAGTCTCCAAGGTCTCGTGCAAGCACGGACTTTGGCTCGTTGCTCGCGTAAATAAAAAACCCCCGCCTTCTGTAAAAACAGAGGACGAGAGTATTATATACTTCGTGGTTCCACCTCATTTTACAATTGTCTCACGACAACTGCCTCGTCAGGTACGTCGTTCATAACGGTTATACCCTTGCAGATAACGGCTGCTACCGGAAATACCTATTAACAATTCTTCAAGAGAATGCATTCAGTATCCTACTCCAAGAGGAATTCAATATAATCTTCGGTATCCTTCTTCCACCGATAAAGGACTCTCTGTGACGTCTTATTATATTTACTACTTCTTTTCATTGTATTTTGATAGTAGAATATGTAATTTTTAAAATCTATAGCCTATGTTACACGAATCAATAGGCTTTGTCAATCATTTTTAGCAAATTAACGCGAGAAATATTTTTCTTTGATAATATCAACCGGCATTTCTTTTCCTGTCCAGAGCTCAAATGATGCAGCACCCTGATATAACAGCATGTTCAGACCATTCAGCGTCTGGCATCCTGCTGCTTTTGCTTTCTTCAGGAATAACGTCTCTTCCGGATTGTAGATTACATCAAATACAAACAGATCTTTTCTGAACACACTGTCATCTGTGATGATACATCTGTCTGTCTTCGGTGCCATACCGATAGACGTTCCGTTTACCAGAATGGCACTTTCTGCGATCTCCTTTTTGAGGACTTCCGGATCAGAGAAGTCATAGAGGTTGATCTTACAGTCTGTCTTCTCATGAAGTTTCTCGATTGTCTTCTCCGCGCGTGTGAAGAATTCATCACGGATGTTGAATACCGAAATCTCTGCCACTTTGTCAAGTGCTGCCTGGATCAGAATCGCTGCTGCTGCTCCACCCGCTCCAAGAAGTGTCATCTTCTTGCCAATGATATCAACGCCTGTCTCACTGACTGCACGCATGAATCCAATTCCGTCTGTCGTATAGCCTGTCAGGACACCGTTATCATTCACAACAGTGTTGACCGCCCCACCGATCTCAGATGCCGGTGAAAGTTTGTCAACCATTGAACACATCAGATTCTTGTCAGGCATAGTCAGGTTGAATCCTCTGACTCCCATGACTTTCAGGCCATCTACTGCTGTCTTTAAGTTATCTGTTCCAACATCAAATGCCAAATATGCGTAATCCAGCTCCAGCTGGCGAAATGCCTCGTTATGCATCATTGGGGAAATGCTGTGTGCTACCGGACTCCCCAGTAATCCGGTAAGGACTGTATGTCCTGTAATCTCGTATGCCATTATCTTTTCCTCCTGCGTTACATTTTCACACTGTAAAGTGCTACTTTTGTCCTTTATCATACCATATTTTTCAAAATACGCAAGTATCGTTATAAAAAAGACGATATTTTCCTGCCTTTGAAAAAGCATTTTGAAAAATTTGAGTACCAGAGGACATAGAATATGCTTCGCATATTCTAGCGCCTTGGGCGGTCGCTTACGTCATATACATTGCATTGTTCAGTGCGCATCTTGCCGGAGGCTTTTTGTTACATAGGAAATGAATTATCCTATGTAACAAAAAGAGTATCATGTTTCTTTTTGTTCACGTGATACTCTTTCTTTTATGGCTTCTGACTGTTACTGCTGATATACGTTTTACTTTTTCATTTACAATCTGTTTTATTTTACACCATGATCCACCTGGTACATATGCGAAATCAGGCGGAAGATCTGACTGGTATATCCCCATTCATTATCATAAAAACTGATCAGTTTGAAAAAATGACCGTTTACCTGGATTCCTTCCCTTGCATCAAAAGAGGATGCGTGATTATCTCCGATAAAATCGGAAGAAACAACTTCATCATCCACATAATCCAGAATCTCCTTAAGAGTTGTTTCGGAAGCTTCTTTCATTTTCTTGCAGATATCTTCATAAGTGGTTTCTGTCTTCAAAGCGACATTCAGATCCACAATGGATACATCTGAAGTCGGTACACGATAAGAAATTCCATTCATGCGGTCCTTTAACGCCGGAATAACAAGTGAGATTGCCTTTGCAGCTCCTGTTGAAGATGGAATCAGATTTCCGAATACAGCACGACCTGTACGCCAGTCTTTCAGCGAACGGCAGTCAACTACCTTCTGTTTTGCTGTAGCTGAATGGATAGTAGACATCAGACCATACTCTATTCCATAATTATCCTCCAATACCTTACAGATCGGTGCAAGACAGTTTGTTGTGCAAGATGCATTTGAAACGATCTGCATAGACGACTGATAAAGTTCATGATTCACTCCCATTACAAATGTCGGTGTGTCCTGATCTTTAGCCGGTGCAGAGATGATCACTTTCTTTGCTCCACTCTGGATATGCGCCATTGCTTTTTCTGTCGTACAGTAAGCACCTGTCGCATCTATAATGTATTCTGCTCCACACTCTCCCCACGGAATGTCAGCAGCATTATTTTCTGAATACACTCGGATCTTCTCACCATTTACAACAATTCCATCCTCATATTTTTCCAAATTTCCCTGGAAACGTCCAAAGATCGAATCGTAACGGATCATATAAATCATATAATCCAGATCTGCGTTTCTCACATTGATCCCACAAATTTTAAATTTTTCCGGCTGATTGATGGCAATGCGGAATGCAACTCTCCCAATACGTCCAAATCCGTTTATGCCGATTGTTATTGCCATATTAAATACCTCCCTGTATATGACATATTGATACTCTTTGTATCTTTTCCCTTGCAATAACAGTCCGCCACAATCTATTGCGAGTGTAACACACTTTTTTTTGAAATGCTACCGAAATGGCAGTAATTAATCATTTAACAGGATTCTTATTTTTTTAACAGAATTCCCATTTTTTTAACAAAAAAGGATGCGCTTTTTCAAACGCACCCTCTGTCACTTTTTATGCAATTACTCTGACTTTCAGAACGCTCTCGATCATTTCCAGACCTTTTACCACGTCTTCTGTCACATCATTATCCACATCGATCATCGTATATGCATAGCTGCCACGGCTCTTATTCGTCATATCATCGATATTGACATTATCCTTTGCCAGAAGCGCAGTAAACTGACCGATCATATTCGGAATATTTCTGTGTAGAATCGTAATTCTTGTTTTATCCCTTACCCCCATATCGCATGCCGGGAAATTGACAGAATTACGGATATTTCCATTTTCCAGGAAATCTTTCAGCTCTTCTACTGCCATCTTTGCACAATTATCTTCTGATTCAGCAGTTGACGCTCCCAGATGCGGAATGACAATCGCATGCTTTACTCCTGCGATCTCCGGTGTCGGGAAGTCAGTTACATAGCGTCCGACTTTTCCTCCAACAAGTGCATCCACAATGTCTTCGCTGTTCACCAGTACATCTCTTGCAAAGTTCAGGATCACAACGCCCTCTTTCATCAGACTGATGGCATTCTTATTGATCATACCCTTGGTATCTTCCAGTGCCGGTACATGGATTGTGATATAATCGCACTCCTTGTAGATCTCATCTACATTCTTAGTGTGATGGATGCTTCTTGAAAGTCTCCATGCGGAATCTACAGAAACATATGGATCATAACCATACACTTCCATCCCGAGATGTGTAGCCGCATTGGCAACCAGGACACCGATTGCACCAAGGCCGATCACACCAAGCTTCTTTCCCTGGATCTCACAGCCTGCAAATGCTTTTTTCGCTTTTTCTGCATCTTTGGCAATATTGCCATCCTCTTCGTTCTCCTGTACCCAGTTGATACCTCCAAGGATATCTCTGGATGCAAGCAGCATACCAGCGATCACCAGCTCTTTTACACCATTGGCATTTGCCCCTGGTGTTTTAAATACAACGATTCCCTGCTCCGCACATTTGTCCAGTGGAATATTATTTACACCGGCTCCGGCACGGGCAATCGCTTTTAAATCTTTATCAAATTCCAGTTCATGCATTCCGGCACTTCTTACAAGTACCGCATCTGCTCCTGCCATCTCACCGGCAGGTACATAGTCATCACTGAATTTCTCCAGTCCAACAGGAGAAATCGGATTTAAGCAAAAATATTTATACATATTACAGATTCTCCTCCTCAAACTTCTTCATAAATGCAACCAGGGCTTCCACGCCTTCGTATGGCATTGCGTTATAAATACTTGCACGCATACCACCAACAGTACGGTGTCCTTTCAGGTTCTCAAGACCTGCTTCTTTTGCCTCTTTTACAAATTTGGCATCCAGCTCGTCACTGCCTGTCACAAATGGTACATTCATAAGAGAACGGTCTTTCTTTTCTACCGTACCTTTGAACAGTTTGCTCTGATCCAGGTAGTCATAGAGCAGTTTGGCTTTCTTTTCGTTGCGTTCTTTCATAACTTCCAGTCCGCCCATCTTTTTCAGCCATTTAAATACCTTACCGCAGATATAGATTCCATATGCCGGCGGTGTATTGTAAAGAGAACCTGCGTCTGCATGTGTCTTGTATGTAAGCATGGTCGGTGTTCCCGGAAGTACATCCTCCGTAATCAGATCTTCGCGGATGATCGCGATAACAACACCCGCTGGTCCGACATTCTTCTGGACTCCACCATAGATGAGACCATATTTTGTCACATCTACAGGCTCGGACAGGAAACAGGATGATACATCCGCTACCAGTGTCTTGCCTTTCGTGTTCGGAAGTTCCTTGAATTTGGTTCCGTAAATTGTATTATTTTCGCAGATATATACATAATCTGCATCTTCATCAACCGGCAGATCCGAACAGTCAGGAATGTACGAAAAGGTTTTATCCTCGGACGATGCGATCTTATTCACCTTCCCATATTTGGATGCTTCAGCAGCTGCCTTTTTGGCCCACTGCCCGGTAACAATATAATCCGCTACTTTGTTCTTCATCAGATTCATTGGAATCATTGCAAACTGCTGGCTTGCGCCACCCTGAAGGAACAGTACTTTGTAATTATCCGGGATTCCCATCAAATCACGAAGATCCTGTTCAGCGGTTTCAATGATTTCAGCAAAAGCTTTCGAGCGATGACTCATCTCCATAACGGACATTCCACATCCTTTGTAATCCAGCATCTCATTTGCTGCTTCTCGTAAAACTTCTTCCGGCAGTACTGCCGGTCCTGCTGAAAAATTGTAAACTCGTTTCATATTACTCCTCCATTCCTGCTCTACGTATCTGTCGCTGCATATGTTTTTCTAGTTTGTCTGCTGTTTTTCCTGCAGATCCTTCTCGTCAAAAACTTCACTGATCGGAGCACCCGGAGCAACCATCGGCCATACCTTGTCATCCGAATCCACAATTGCGTCAATTACAAACGGCGTCTTACTTTCCAATGCTTCCTGAAAAGCTGCGTTAAACTCTTCCTGTGTTGTCACACGCCGGGCAGCTGCGCCCATCGCCTCTGCAATCTTTACGTAATCCACACCGTCATCTAAAACCGTTGCGGAATAATGCTGTTTATAGAAAAGTGTCTGCCACTGGCGGACCATTCCGAGTACATGGTTATTGACAATCACTTCAATCAACGGAAGCTTTTGTCTGGATGCTGTTGCAAGTTCATTCATATTCATGCGGAAACATCCGTCTCCCGCAATATTGATCACCTGCTTATCCGGATTTGCAGTCTGTGCACCAATTGCAGCGCCAAGACCATACCCCATCGTACCAAGACCTCCGGATGTCAGCAGGGTTCTTGGTTTACTGTATTTAAAATACTGTGCAGCCCACATCTGATGCTGACCGACTTCCGTGACCATAATGGCATCTTTTGCCATCTCATAGATCTTTGCGATCATAAACGGACCACTTAACCCTTCCTTTGGAATGGTCATAGG
>OGWV01001465.1_pt1 | contig 14733 bp, 16 predicted proteins | sample 1576081 | NCBI WGS metagenome assembly OGWV01 (sample SAMEA3541541, study PRJEB24748) | human gut metagenome | biome: human gut; feature: human-associated habitat; material: faeces | place: China | collected 2012 | reverse complement strand
ACCGTCCGGTCGAGGATTTCCTTGATCGCGCTGAGCCGGCTGTTCGCGGGCGCTTCCGCATCGTCTGCGATGTCGTACAGCATGCGGATCAGCCGATCCGGCTTTTCGTTTTCGCTGCACATGGCCTCACCTCCTTTCGATGAGCCATAGAATAGGAGCAAAATCCAAATTTGTCAAGAACAAATGTTCGATTTTTTATTTGCTTGCAATTTTTGCCCAGCTGCGGTATGCTGAATAAGATGGAAAATATGCGGCGCAGCAGCGCCGGTATCAGGAGGAAAGAAGATGAAAAAAATCGACCTTATCGCGCTCGATTTAGACGGAACCGCGCTCAATCCGCAGAATCAGGTCTCTCCGGCGACCGCCGATGCCGTGCGCCGTGCCCGCGAGAGCGGCATTCATGTTGTGGTCTCCACCGGACGCATCTGCGGCGAGGCACGCGATTTTGCACTTATGCTCGGCACGGATGACCAGATGGTTACCTCGGGCGGCGCTACGCTGTCGAGCGTGTCGCAGGAGCGCTGCACCATGCGTATGTCCATGCCGTGGGAAGCTGCCGTGCGTGCGTCTGCCGTGGTGGAGCGCATCGGCATGATCACAATGGTGTATGCAGGAGAGACGCTGCTCATTACTCCGTATGATGATATTGAATTTGGCAAATATAAGTCGAATGAAGGCTATTTAAGCTCGAAAAAGGTTGTGCTGTCTGTCGCGGAATATATTGCCACAAACCATATTTCGGTCGATAAAATGTTCATCCGCAGCCATGACCCGGTCATGCTCGTGCGCGCTCGTGCACAGCTGGAACAGATTCCGGGTATCCGCGTGATGAGCAGCGCGGCTGACAACCTCGAGGTCATCACGCCGGCCGCGGACAAGGGCGTTGCCCTGGGCATGCTGTGCCGTGAGCTGGGCACCGACCTCGACCACGCCGCCGCCATCGGTGACAGCGAAAACGACCTTGAAATGCTGAACGCCGTAGCCCTCCCGATTGCGATGGGAAACGCGAGCGCAGCCGTTAAAAATCTGTGCCTGCGCGAGACGCTCACCAACGCACAGGACGGCGTAGCAGCCGCCATCGACCGCATCATCGCGGAGAACGGCTAAACGAGCAGACCGGCCGCTGTTTTCCGGAAAAACAGTGGTAAAAATCGGATTTCTATGCTATAATATACTTGCAGAGTATCCGCAGAAAGCGGAAAAACGGCGCAGAACGCCGTCAGCAGTTTTTTGTATGTAGTAAATGCAAATTTCCACCATTAGAAGTTGAAGGAGAAATATAATGCGAAACAGAAGAAATACTAGAAAAAGAAATGTAGTACTAGATACAATTACAAATAGAAATTTTATAATTATTGTATCTATTTTACTGGCAGTCATTATAGTTGCTGAAGGCGTAATTCAAATACGAAAATATCAAGACAGAAAGTTATTAGCAAAACAGGCAGAAGAGCTAGAAAAACAGACTGGCGAAATCTTTACAGCAATAGAAAATAATCTTACAAATCCATCAAATAATGGAGAAACAACAGTAATAACAAGAACAGCAAGGATTTCGGCTGTTGGAGATATATTGTGCCAAATGGATATGATTGACGATGCAAAAATAGACGATGGATATGACTTTTCTCATATGTTTACTGGAATTTCAAAATTTGTAAAAAATTCAGATTTAGCTATTGGAACATTAGAAACAAACTTTATTGATGGTAAATATTCTGGTGTTGGAAAGTACAATTCACCAGTTGAATTCCTAAAAGCAGTTAAAGATTCGGGAATAGGACTAGTTTCATTGGCACACAATCATGTGTTGGATTATGGAACTCAAGGATTAGAGACAACAATAAGTAAAATTAAAGAACAAAATGTTGAAATTACAGGAATTAAAAACAAAGTAGATGAATCAAATGAAAGCACACTAGATGAAGAAAAGACAAAAGAACAAGAAAACTCAAATTTTACAGGAAACATTAAAGAAATTAATGGAATTAAAGTTGCTTTTTTAGGCTATACATACGGTTTAAGCAATGAAAATGAAGTTACAGATGAAGAAAAAAAGTCAGCTAATATTTATTCAGAAGAACTTGCACAAAAAGATATAGAATATGCAAAACAAAATTCAAATTACATAATAGCAATAATGCATTGGGGAGATGTAAATAGCTCGGAAATATCAGAATACCAAAGAAATATAACATCATTCTTAGTGGAAAATGGAGTAGATATGATTTTAGGTTCACATCCATCAGTTGTAGAACCAATGGAAATAATTCAAACAGAAGAAGGAAAAAATGTACTAGTTGCATACTCTCTTGGAAATTACATTTCCACTTTAAAATATGCAAATGCAGATGTAGAACTTATTCTAAACATTCAAATTGCAAAGAGCTCAGACTCAGACAAGGCAATATTGCAAAAAGTTGATTACACACCAATATATGTGTTAGATAATGGAACAAAAGCAGAAAATAGATTTGAATTAACAGATATGAAAAAACTTGCACAAGATTATGCAAATGGAGATACAAGCAGAATTTCAAGAAAAACTTATGACAGTATTATATCAAAATTAGAAAAGTTGCAGAGCACGGTAAATAGCAAATAAAAAGTTGAAAAAATAAATTTTGTTAAGGAAAATAATATTCAAAAGGTAATAGAGCATACTTTGTGTATGTAACTGCGTTTTGAATGAAATTTGATGTAGCAAAAAAGTGTAATTATTTTTCAACTATAAATTATAGAAAAAGAGGTAATAAAAATGAATGTAGGCTTCATATCACTAGGTTGTAGCAAAAATTTAGTAGATACAGAAATGATGATTGGAATTTTTAAGGAGAATAAGTTTAATATTGTAAATGATCCTAAAATTGCAGATGTTATTGTTATAAATACGTGTGGATTCATAGAATCTGCAAAAGAAGAAGCAATAAATACAATCTTAGAAATGGCAGAGTATAAGAAAACAGGAAAATGTAAGGTATTAATTGCAACAGGTTGTTTAGTAGAAAGATACAAAGAAGACCTAGAAAAAGCGCTTCCTGAGGTAGATATTTTCTTGAAATATAGTGATTACGCAGAAGAAAAAGGCAACTCATCAGTAGTATTTGCGAAAGTATTAAAAGAAGTATATGATAAAATCGAGAGTAAGAAAAATGTAAAATTAGTCGATACTGATTTAAATTTTATGAATAGAGTTATCACAACTGGAGAACAATATTCATATATAAGAATTGCTGAAGGTTGTAGCAATAGATGCACCTACTGCGCTATTCCATATATCAGAGGAAATTTCGTGAGCAGAAAGATGGAAGATATAATAGAAGAAGCTAAACAGATTGTTTCAACTGGAAGAAGAGAACTTATCTTAATTGCTCAAGATACATCAAAATACGGAAAAGACATCTATGGAAAGCCTAAACTTGCAGAATTATTAACAGAGTTATGTAAAATAAAAGACTTGAAATGGGTAAGATTTTTATACACATATCCAGAAGATATAACAGATGAATTAATAAAAGTTGTAAAAGAAAATGACAAAATATGCAAATACTTTGATATTCCAATACAACACATTTCTGACACAGTTTTAAAAAGAATGAACAGAAAGTGTACAGGACAAAGCATAAAAAATACAATAAGCAAGTTAAGAAAAGAAATCCCAGATGTAGTAATAAGAACAACTTTAATGGTTGGATTTCCAGGAGAAACACAAGAAGACTTTGAAAAACTGTATGAATTTGTTAAAGAAACAAAATTTGATAAATTAGGTGCATTCACATATTCAAAAGAAGATGGAACACCGGCTTCAAGACTTAAAGAACAAATTCATCCAATGACAAAAAAATCTAGATACAACAAAATAATGAAATTACAACAAGAAATTTCTAAAGAAAATGAAAAAAAGAATATAGGAAGAGAGCTAGAGATTTTAATTGAAGGAATTACTCCAGATAAAAAATATTATGTGGGTAGAAGTTACATGGACGTTCCAGATATAGATGGAGTAGCTTACGTAAAAAATACATCAAATGAAGACTTGATTGGAAAATATATAAAGGCTAAGGTAGTTGAGGTAAAAGACTATGACTTAATTCTAGTAGAAAAATAATACTATAAGCGCTGATATATGATACAAAAAAAGAGAAAAGTGAGCTTTTACACTCACTTTCTCTCCGCATTAGCGGTGGTACGGAAACGTGTTTGGCGTGTTAGTTGATAGCTACTTCAACAGGACCTAAATCGTTCACGAGAATTTCATAAGAAGAGATATCTCTGAGCAAACTAAAATCCTTGCTGCCCTGCTTATAGGCGAGTCTGATTGCGTTCTCACGGGTAGAAGCCATAATGACAATAACTTTGCCAGAAACGTCGGTTATGAAATCTTTTTTGATAAATGCTACGGCATATTTTCGCATTTCATAGTCACGGAGGTCGTACACTACGTCAACAGGCCCAAGGTCGTATGTAGCAAAAATGCTACAGTGCTTAATATCTTTCAGCCATTCAAACGGTTTATGCGAATGGGCATAGAAATTAGCAGAGGACAAACTGTCGGCTGCAAAGATAACTCCTTTATAGTCTAAGAATTGCCTAAAGCATACATCGCTACCTTCCAGTTTGAAGTACACCAGAAAATTATGATACTGTTCCATACTTTAAAACTCCTATCTGACAATTGTCAACTATAGAAAAATACTAACTCTTGCGAGTCAAGGTACGATACCTTATAACTATATAATACCACATTATGTCACTTTTGTCAAAAATGCATGAAATTTGTTATATAAGATTACTATTAGAAAAAATTCTACAATAGTAGTAAAATAAAAAATACATATTGACTGTTATATTAAATTATAGTATAACTAAGTCAGTTCAAATTACAGGAGGTAAATTATAATGGAACTTAAAGGATCAAAAACAGAGAAAAATTTAATGGAGGCATTTGCTGGTGAATCACAAGCAAGAAATAAATACACATACTTTGCAAGTGTTGCTAAAAAAGAAGGATATGAACAAATAGCTGCTTTATTTTTAGAGACAGCAGAAAATGAAAAGGAACATGCTAAAATTCACTTCAAATATTTAAATGGAATTAGTGATACAAAGGCTAACTTAGCAGCTGCAGCAGCTGGAGAAAACTACGAGTGGACAGATATGTACGACAGAATGGCTAAAGAAGCTGATGAAGAAGGTTTTACAGAAATAGCTGCAAAATTCAGAGGAATAGGTGCTATCGAAAAAGAGCATGAAGCAAGATTTAGAAGATTACTAGAAAATGTTGAGAATGGTGAAGTATTCAAAAGAGGAAGCATAACAATTTGGAAATGCAGAAACTGCGGACACATTGTTGTTGGAACAGAAGCTCCAAAGGTTTGCCCAGTTTGCAACCACGCACAATCTTATTTTGAAGTTAAAGCAGAAAATTATTAATAGGAGAATGGTTGAAAAATAATTACAATTTTGCTACGTCAAACTTTATTTATAACGAGGTTACATACAAAAAGTATGCGCCTTTGCCTTGTAAATTTGTTTTACTTGCTAAAATTTAATTCTTTTTCAACCAAAATTTATGCAAAAGAGGGGAATATAAAAAAATGGAAAAAGTTAGAGGATTTGAAATTGCAAAAGGTTTTGAAGATAAAGGAATAAACTTACCAATTAGAAAAACAAAACACGCAGCAGGCTATGACATTGAAGCTGCAGAAGACTGTGTAATACCACCTTTCAAATTAGGTCAAAAACCTACACTAGTTAAGACTGGATTAAAAGCATATTGCCCACCAGACGAGTTTTTTTTACTATGTAATAGAAGCTCTGGACCTGCAAAAAAAGGACTAGTTATGGCAAATAGCGTTGGAATTGTAGACTGTGACTATTATGGGAATGAAGATAATGACGGACATTTTATGTTTGCATTTTATAATTTCTTTGACCATGACGTTGAAATAAAAAAAGGAGACGCAATTGGTCAATTAATATTCATGAAATATTTAACAGCAGATAATGATAATGCTCAAGGCGAAAGAAAAGGTGGATTTGGTTCTACAGGTAGATAAGCTGAACATAATAAAAACTTGTGATTGTATTCAAAGCTATTATGTATAAATTAAATATTACTTACATAAAAAATAAATACATAAAAAAGAAACATAAAATTATTTCTGAAAAAATGTAAAAATACGTAAAACTGTTGAAAATACTGGGAAATATGGCAAAAAATAAAATGGCAAAATCTTTGACTTTTGCCATTTTTTATGGTATAATAGAAACGTAGTTGAAAGAGATAAATATACCTTTATTAACTCTAAAATATACAGTATGGAAGGAGATAATTACATGTTTAATGTTGGTGACAAAATAGTATATCCTATGCATGGGGCAGGAACAATTGACGCAATAGAAGAAAAAGATATCTTAGGAGAAAAACAAAATTATTATATAATCAAAATGCCTGGAGAAGTAAAGGTTATGGTTCCAATATCAAAAGCAGGTGATATAGGAGTTAGAAGTGTAATAGATAAAGCAGAAGCTGGAAAAGTACTTGAAGTATTAGAGGCTAATGAAACAGAAATGTCGAATAATTGGAACAAAAGATATAAAGAAAACATGGAAAAAATGAAGAGTGGAAGTATTTATGAAGTAGCAGATGTTGTAAGAAACTTAAGCTACAAGCAAAAAGAAAAAGGACTATCTACTGGAGAAAAGAAAATGCTAAATAATGCAAAACAAATTTTAGTAAGCGAATTAGTTTTAGCAGAACATGCTTCAGAAAATGAGGTTGAAAATCTAGTAGAAAATAAAATAAATCTATCTTTTGAAGAACATAGGAACATGGTGGAACCAGTAAGTGCAAACAACATAGTAAGTAAATTTATACCATTTAATGATGCAAGTACAGGAAATCCACAAAATTTATAAGAAACAATAGGGCTGACATTAGTGTTGGCTCATTTATTTTGATTACGTAAAGTAGAATTTTAAGAAGGAATACCAAACTTTATGTCGAATATAATATATAATGGAGAAAGGTTATTGCAAATGGTAAGATATAGTGACGAATTATTAGATGAAATTAAGAGTAAAAATGATATAGTTGATATAGTGTCACAATATGTGGTTTTAAAAAGAGCAGGCAGAAATTACATGGGATTATGTCCATTTCATAAAGAAAAGTCCGGTTCGTTCTGCGTATCACCAGATAAGCAAATATTCCACTGCTTTGGATGCGGAGTAGGTGGAAATGTTTTTCATTTTATAAGCAAAATAGAGAATCTGAATTTTAAAGAATCTGTTGAAATGCTTGCAAATCGTGCCGGAGTTGAACTACCGGTATCTGGCAATTTCGAAGATGACAAACTTGCAAAGTTGAAATCGAGAGTATATGAAGTAAATAAATGTGCTGCCGAATTTTATCATGAAAATTTATACAAACCAACTGCAAAACCTGGACAAGAATATGTAAAGAAAAGACATTTAGATAACAAAACCTTGAAAGCCTTTAAAATAGGATATTCTGGAAGATTTAATGAATTATATACAGAGTTAAAATCTAAAGGTTTTACAGAGGAAGAAATTCTTGCTTCATGTTTAGTTAATAAGAATCCAGACGGAAAATTTATAGATAGGTTTAGAAACAGGTTGATGTTTCCTATATTTGATACCCATGAAAGAGTAATTGCTTTTGGGGGAAGGGTATTAGATGATAGTAAACCTAAGTACATAAATTCTCCAGAAGATATTGTTTACAGTAAAGGAAGGCATCTTTTTGCGTTTAATATTGCAAGAAAGTACAATTCAAAGACAATAATAATGGTAGAAGGGTACATGGATGCTGTATCACTTCATCAAAGAGGAATACATAATGCAGTGGCGTCTTTAGGAACAGCATTAACAGAAGCTCAAGGCAGATTATTAAGAAGAAGTTGTGAAAAAGTAATAATTGGTTATGATGCTGATGGAGCTGGACAAGCTGCTACTTTAAGAGGTTTGGAAATACTTCAAAATTTAGGATGCGACATACGAATATTGCAAATAGAAGGTGCGAAAGATCCAGATGAATTTGTTGTAAAATACGGACCAGAAAGATTCCAAATGTATGTAGACAAGGCAATTTCTTTAGTTGAATTTAAAGTAAAAATGCTAAAGAAAAGCCTAGATTTAGACAATGTAAATGATAAAATTAAATTCTTAAACGAAGTTGCAAAAATTGTTGCAAAAGTCGAAAATAGCATGGAGAGAGAAGTATATGTAGACAAAATTTCTCTTGAATATAAAGTATCAAAAGACGCAATTTATGCAGAGATAAATAAGCTACTATATGCAAATTCAAGAACAGAACAAAAACTTGAAAAAAAGGTGGTTCCTGTAAAAAATGTATCAATTCAACAAGATGAACAACCTGTAGACGTAAAAACAAAAAGATTAGAAAGCTTAGTTATATATCTATTAATAAACTACCCAGACAAAAGTTTCGAAAGACTGAAAAAACTCATTGATAATAATGTAATCAAAATAGAAAGAAATAAGGCAATAATAAATAAACTGTATGAAGAACACGAAAAAGGTAATATTAATATAGAAAATATATTAGATTTATTCGAAGACGAAATTACAGTTAATTATTTGTCTGGAATAATGTCGTCAGATTTTGAAATAACAGATGTAGATAAATGCATAGAAGATGTACTTGTAGCATATAGAAAAGAGTTATTATTACAAAGAAGAAATGAAATATTAGGTAAAATAGACAACAGCAATTTAACAAAAGAAGAAGTAGCTAATCTGGAAGCTCAACTCAACGAGGTAATTATCCAATTAGCCAAAATAAAATAGGGAGGTTATATTGTAATGAAGAAAGAAAATGAAAACGAAAAAGTACAAAGCAAAGTAGAAAAGACAGTTGAGCATAAAGATAAAAAAGATGTTACACCAGAAGAAAAATTAAATAATATAATAAAAAAGGCAAAAGAAAAAGGAAAAATAACATATGGTGAACTTGCAAGCGAATTAGATGATGCAAATACTGAGCAAATAGATAAAGTATTTGATGCATTTGAAGACATGGGTGTAAGTGTTTTAAAAGAAGACGATTTAGACTTAGAAGAGCCAGACATAGATGAACTAGAAGCTGTAGAAGATATAAAAGTAGAAGACATAGACCTAGCAAGTATGGAAGGTATCAATATAGATGACCCAGTTAGAATGTATTTAAGAGAAATAGGAAGAATTCCACTTTTATCATATGATGAAGAACTTGAACTTGCAAAAAAAGTATTAGCAGGAGACGAAGCTGCAAAACAAAAACTTGCAGAATCTAACCTAAGATTAGTTGTAAGTATAGCAAAAAAATATGTTGGCAGAGGAATGTTATTCTTAGATTTAATCCAAGAAGGAAACATGGGATTAATAAAAGCTGTTGAAAAATTCGATTATACAAAAGGATACAAATTCAGCACATATGCAACATGGTGGATTAGACAAGCTATAACAAGAGCAATAGCAGACCAAGCAAGAACAATAAGAATACCAGTACACATGGTAGAAACAATAAACAAATTAATACGTACATCAAGACACTTATTACAACAATTAGGTAGAGAACCAACTCCAGAAGAAATAGCAGCTGAGATGGAAATACCAGTTGAAAAAGTAACAGAAATACAAAAAATAGCACAAGATCCAGTATCTTTAGAAACTCCAATTGGAGAAGAAGACGATAGCCACTTAGGAGACTTCATACAAGACGATGACAGCCCAGCACCACAAGATGCAGCTGCATATACATTATTAAGAGAACAACTAGAAGAAGTAATGAAAACACTAACTCCAAGAGAAGCAAAAGTATTAAAACTAAGATTTGGACTAGAAGACGGAAAATCTAGAACACTAGAAGAAGTAGGAAAAGAATTTAATGTAACAAGAGAAAGAATAAGACAAATAGAAGCAAAAGCATTAAGAAAATTACGTCATCCAAGCAGAAGCAAAAAATTAAAAGATTATATGAATTAATGTGCATTTTGGGGACGGAGTAAAAAATGTACAAAAATTGTCCAGAAAGTTCATCATTTATAGATGTTCTTTCTGGGCAAAGTTGTTTTATAAAATAAACTTATATGTAAAAATTAATTGACAAACATTATAAAATATTTTATAGTATATATGCCGACTTGCTTAGTGGCAGGAAGGAGGTTACTTTGTGAAAAATTTAATAAAATTGCTAGTTTTAGTCATTATTTACATTATTGTAAATGATAATAAGGATTAGCACACAAAAATACTAGGTTTTTGCGGAACCTAGTATTTTTTAGTTACTTCGTGAAAAATTTTTTGCAATTGCTATAATTATAATAGCACTTTTTCTATTATATGTCAAATACTAAATTTAATTCATGGTAGCGACGAGTGGATTCGGCGAGCCGCGTCGGGAAAACCGTCCACTGGACGCTTTTCTATTCCTCCTTTTCGAATCCACAAAAATGCTATAAAAAATAAAAGAACTGTAATATTCAAATTACAGCTTTAATTTATGGTAGCGACGAGTGGATTCGAACCGCTGACCTAACGGGTATGAACCGTTTGCTCTAGCCAACTGAGCTACGTCGCCATTTCTTACAACAAATATTATTATAAAGGGAAAAGAGTATTTTGTCAAGCAAAAATATAAAAAATGCATACAATTTTTTGCCTGTGAATTATAACACAATATTTTTAATTTTTAAAACAATTTTTAATAAATATCTGCATGCATTTTTATAAATACTCTTATTAAATTTCAATAAATATATAAATTTTTTATGCTTAGAATATTACATTTCGCGTTCGTCATCGTCTACAATTTTTACTGTTGGTTCTTTTCTAGTAGCTCTTGTTGTACGCTTTACAGCAGATGCTTCGCGTGTTTGTACTTTTTCGCGATTTTGAGTTCTAGCTTTAGTTTTAGCTTGTACCGGTTCTTCTACAGATTTAACAGAAGCTTCATATTCTTTTAAAGCTTCCATAGGATCTTTTGCAAGTGCGCCAGTTAATTTAACATCATAAACTTCGCCACCATTTACGAATTTGCTAATTACATTTACGAATTTGCTAATTACACGACAAAAATTTTTAAATAAATCTATTACTGAGTTTCTAGTTTTTTCCATTATAATTTGCTCTTAACTATAGTGTTAAGAAGCACACCTCCGATTCGTTAATTAAAATTATTCCACATACATTATATCATATAATTTGGCTTAAATCAATAATTATTCTACTTTTCTTCCAGAATCTCGCGAAAAATCAGATTTAGATGTTAATTTTTCATATTCCTTGCATTTTATTTTGTATTCCATTTGCATACTCAAATAACGATAATACATGTAGGCTTGCTCGTATTGCATAAGTGGATTAAACATAGCATTTGAGTCCATTGTTGGGTCTGCGTTCATGTCGTACATGTTTGGCCCAGAAAATGGAGGCATTCCGTAATAATTATAGTCAACATTCTTATCCATAGAATTAATTCCTTATAATGTATTTAGGTTTTTTAAGGTTTTACCTATAAACCAATAAGAAAAAGATATACTCAAGTTAATATTAAAATAGATGTATTTTTTATCAAACGAGGTTGTAATTAGGTGTTTTTTAGTAACTAAGTAATAATGTAGAGTAATAGCCATAATAAGCAATAAATTAATTACAAGTTTAAGAAAAAGATTGGTATTAGGTTTATTAAAATATATGTGTAAATTGCTGCAATAATTCCTTGCAAAAGTTTTCCGTAAATGTATTTTTTTATAGATAAATCTGATTTTGATGTTATGCTTAAAACCTGAAGTAATACTGATATTCCGCCAAACCCTAGTAAAAATGCGCAAATGATGATATTGAAAGAAAGGGCTTTACTTGTAACTGAGCTTACAAGCAATACTCCATTAGTTAGTTCTATAATTCCTGAAATGATTGGTTTTGCAAAAGATAAATCTATATTTAAGAGCTTTAATGGTATGTATAATAGGTATGAAAATATTTCTAAAATTTTGCTGTTTCCTAAAATAGAAATTATTACAGAAAAGATTACTACAAACCCACCAATCATTATAATTGTTTTGCTAGATTCTAGTATTGCATTAGAAAGTATGCTTCCTAAATTGCTAAATGTACACAATTCATTAGTTGATGAATTATACGAGTGTTCAAAAATATTATTTTTAAATTTATGCTTTAAACGTGCTAATTGTCCTAATAAAATTCCAACAGTTATAGCTGAGAGTGTATGTGTAATAAATAAAAGCAAGCCAATATTAGAATTAGAAAACATAGAAATTCCGCACAGTTCCAATTATAAAGAGTGGACCAGAATTATTTGTAAAACAAAGCATTCGTTCTCCTTCATCTTTAGTGCAATTATTGTTGGTGCGCAAATCTGTAACAATTTTAGCACCCATAGGGTAGCCACTAATAAGCCCTAAAACAAAAGCGTATGCAGATTCTCCGGGCACATTGAAAATTGGTCGCATAAATTTGTTACATTTCTTGCTAATATAATTTATTATATTAGTGTGAGATAAAAGATTAGTTGCAATAAAAAAAGGGAAGAGGCTTGGTACAACATTATTAGCCCACAGCTTTAAACCAGATTTTGCTGCAGCTAGATTACTGCTAGAAAAGGTAACAAGGCCAATAACAAACAAAACAAATGTAGCAGGCAGAATATATTTTTTTATAGAAAAAACAGCAAAACGTGTTTTAACATTTTTAGAAGAAGTACTTACGCTAACCAAAACAACACCCCTAAATAAAATCTAGTAATAAATATATTATAAAAAGGAAAAAATAGACCAAGAAAGAAAACAAAAAAATAATGGTATTCGGCAAAAAACGACAAAATAAAAAAATAAGAAAAAACTATTGCACACGTGTGAAAACAATGGTATTATTTTAGTGGAGTATTTATATCTATAACGTATATAGAAATAAATACGATTAATGCAACAGAAATATATACGTGGTAGATGTATGTACGAAAAGAAAATTTTATAGTAAAAAAGAACTTAATTGAATTAATAGAAAAGCAATTAAGAAAAAAATTAAAATTAAATTCAACTAAAAACAAAATTCTTAAAATAAGAAATTTAAAAAGCAAAATAAACAAAAATATGAAGTATATGAATAAAAACATAAGAAATAGTTGAAAATAATAAAAAGTACATAAGTAATAAAAAATAATATGTTTATAATTTATGAAAATAAATTTTATAAAACTATTATACGAGGAGGAAAACGATATGAAGAAGAATAAGGGTATAACCCTAGTTGCGTTAGTCGTTACAATAGTAGTTTTGTTAATTCTTGCAGGAGTAAGTATTAACTTAGTTTTAGGCGACAATGGGATAATAGCAAAAGCAAAAGAAGCCCAAAGGAAATCTGCCGAAGCAAGCCAAAATGATTTAATTGGTATGAACGAACTAGCACAGCAGTTAGGAGAAAAAATAAATGGAAGTACTGGAAGTGGTAGCGGAAATGGTGGAACTGGAGGAAAGACAGAACCAGAGACAGTTCCATATTTACCAAGTGATGATTTTCATTATGATACAAGTACAAGCGTACTCCGGTCTTTGCCACAATGTCGCTGTAGACAATGTGGTCGTCCAGCATTTTGGCCACTAAAAAGCGCTGTGAAAGAGCCCGCAGCTCCGGCACAGTGCACAAATCCTCAAAAAACTTATAACATTCCTCGATGGTTTCCAGTTTTAGAATAGCTTGGAATAGAAATTCCACATTTAGCTCTTTGAGTTTTGAATTCATAATAGAAGCTCCTCCTGCCCTTTGTGTCAGTTCCCATTTTAGCATTTTATAAGACTAAAGTAAAGGAGCACCTGAGCAAATTAACAGAAGATAAAAAATTATCATCGGGTTCGCCAGAAAGGCAGACGATTTTTGTACACATCTGCCATAGATGTCCTTCTCTCAAAAACACTTTGCCCGCCCAAAAAGGCCCCGCTGGGACGGGGCCGGATAGTTCATTACAGGTCGCAGCGGATCAGGTCCTCCATCGTCTCCCGCCGGACAATCAGGCGGGAAGCGCCCTCCCGCACCATCACCACGGCCGGGCGGCACAGGCGGTTGTAGTTGGAGGCCATCGAATAGTTGTAGGCGCCGGTGGAGAGCACCGCGACGATGTCGCCGCTCTCCAGCTGCTGCACCGGCATCCCCTCGCCCAGCAGGTCGCCGCTCTCGCAGCATTTGCCGGCCAGGGTCACCGTCATCGTCTTGGGGTCTGCGGCCTTGTTTGCCGCCAGCGCCTCATACTCCGACTGGTAGAGGGCATAGCGCGGGTTGTCGGTCATGCCGCCGTCCACCGCCGCGTAGATGCGCACGCCGGGGATCTCCTTGATGGCGCCCACCGTGTACAGGGTGACGCCGTACGGCCCGACAATCGAGCGGCCCGGCTCCAGCATCATAAACGGCTGCGGGAAGTGCAGCCGCTCGCAGGCTTCCTTGACCACCACCGACACCTTCTCCATGTAGCTGTCGTAGCGCAGCGCAGCGTCCTTCTCGGTGTAGCAGATGCCAAAGCCGCCGCCCAGGTCCAGCTCCTCGATGACATAGCCGGTCTCGTCGCGCACCTGCGCCATCAGCTCCACCATCCGCTCGGCTGCCAGCTCAAACGGCTCCAGCTCAAAGATCTGCGAACCGACTCGGCAAGAATAAATCGTTTTTTATTATATTCCTAAGCAGCCGAAATATCGC
>OGWV01001460.1_pt1 | contig 14760 bp, 10 predicted proteins | sample 1576081 | NCBI WGS metagenome assembly OGWV01 (sample SAMEA3541541, study PRJEB24748) | human gut metagenome | biome: human gut; feature: human-associated habitat; material: faeces | place: China | collected 2012 | reverse complement strand
GGTGTATTTATGTGAACGCCAAGACCTGATCGGACAAAGAAAGGGTGGGGAGAATGTTATGTCAGAGATAATGTGGCACATCTGCATTTCGAGCATCTACACCCGTGACCGAGTTAGAATGCTTTCTACGATGGGAACGCTTTAATTGCGATTGTGGTCGGAATTCATTGATACTGTTATCTTTTTGAGCTTTGCTTATAGCTGGATACAAATGTTAAGGGAGATATTGATATGGCATTTTTAAATGAAAACGAATGGATACGCCTCAATGAGATCGCATACAATATTTCATTTATCTATACAGTAGAGGAAATGCAGCATGAAATTCTCAACCGATGGCTTCCTTTTTTGATTTCGTATGATAGCGCAATTTTTGCCCGAATCTCTACTGCGGAGAATGGATCCTATCAGTTTCAGGCCCCAGCGGCTTTTCATCTGCCTCAGCAGGCTGTCGATGTCTGGATGCAGGAAAGCCTGAATTCAGATGCTTTTCGCTGGGCGCTGTATACCTGTGAAGGCGGTGCTTTTCGGGAATCTATGGCATCTTCGGATGAACAGGTGAATAGCAGCGGAATCTACCAGAACTTCTATCTGCCCAATCGCTTGGCATATTCCGTCGGCCTTTCCATCTCCTTTCGAGAAGAACCGGTCGGCTTATTGAAATTGTACCGGCAAGCTGATAAGCCTCCGTTTAGCGAACGGGATATGTTTGTATTGGAGCAGTTGCACAAGCACTTTGCATACCGTTTAGTATATGAAGCAAAAAAGGGAGACACCCGCTATTTTTACGCAAAAGGATATCATGAAAAGTTGTGCAGCCAGTACGGCTTGACCAGTCGAGAAGGGGAAATGTTAGATCTGGCCGTACACGGGCTGTCCAATGAAGATATCGCTCAAAAAATGAATATCAGTATCCATACGGTAAAAAAACATTTCCACAGCATATATACCAAAATGAATGTGCGTAACCGGATACAGATGATCCAGAGTCTTCCTGTATCAACCAACAAGATCGATTTTGATGCGCTATAAATAAAACTCGGGAAAAATGTACCGCCTGCATTGGCTAAACTGCATTATCCTTTGGTAGTATATAAAGATTCGTTGGTCTTACATTGGGACACAGAAGGCTTGTCCAAATAATATACAGACTACATAAAATGGAACTGGCGCTGAATTTTAACGCCGGTTCCATTTTGCTATATTTGGGGTACAAAAGTTAGGGGATGCATATGAAACGAAGCGATATTTGGTGGGCAGTTGCTTATGGGTTGTTGGCTGTGTTTACGGTACTCTTTTGCGTCACAGGAGGCTTTGCCAAGGTCAATATAGCGTATCCTTATCTGGCAGGTTTTGCGCAATTCGCTGTCTATGCTACGGCGGGTGAGTTGCTCTCCGGACGTCTGTTAGAGGGAACTTGGCAGATCAACCGGGCGACTTGGTTCAAAAGCCTGAGTTGGGGAATAGGAGGCGTCCTTGTCACGCTGGCCTTTACCGTGTTCAGCCAAGGTACCCGGCAAGCCATGGCAGCAGGTCTTCTTCCGGGATATGGAAATGCTCTGGCACAGGCCTTTTTTACCAGCGTTACCAATAATCTGTTTTTTGCTCCTATTCATTCCGCTCTGATGCGAGTATGTGGAAATTATGCTGAAATCCGCTTTTTGGCGGGACAGCATATCACTCCACGCCAAGCGGTGGACTCTGTAGATTGGGGAGAATTGATCGATTTTACTCTGTTTAAAACGATTCCTCTCTTTTGGATCCCCGTCAATACCGTGGGATTTCTCCTTCCGCAAGAATATCGTATCGTATTTGCAGCGGTGCTTTCCTTGGCATTTGGAATATTGATGACTGTTCTCAAATTAAGGGAACGGAAGAATCAGAGTAGAAAGGAGTTACCTATATGATTCAAATTTCAGATAACACTCAGCAGATCCAACCCTCCAAGATTCGAAAAATGTTCAATAAGGCGCTGGAGTACGATCATGTAATTAGTTTTACACTGGGAGAGCCGGATTTTACTGCCTCGTCGAACGTAGTGGAGGCTGGGTGCAGGGCCATTCGGGAAGGAAAGACCAAGTATTCAGAAAATGCAGGGCTGCTGGCTCTGCGCCAGGCGATTGCAGAGTATCTCCATCGCACAGAGGGACTCTCTTACGATCCTGCAAGCCAAATTGTGGTGACGCCTGGAGCCATGGGAGCCTTGTTTTTGGCGCTGAAAGTGCTGCTGAATCCTGGGGATGAGGTTATCGTCAACGAACCCTGCTGGACTAATTATGTCCAACAGATTCGGATGTGCGGCGGCGTGCCGGTGTCGGTGAAAACCAACGCACAACGGGGATTTGATTTGGATGTATCCGCTATTGCCGAAGCTGTTACCGATAAGACAAAGGCCATTATTCTAAACAGCCCATGCAACCCCACAGGAGCTGTAGCCAGCACTGAAACGCTGCTCCAACTGGCCGAATTGGCCCAGAAGCAGGACTTGGTGATCTTGGCTGATGAGGTGTATAAGCACATCCTCTTTGATGGAAGGACTTATACAAGCTTTGCTGCTCTGCCTGGAATGAAAGAACGGACCCTGGTTATTGATAGCCTTTCCAAAACCTATGCGATGACCGGTTGGCGTATCGGTTATGCTGCCGGACCGGAAAATGTGATCCGGAATATGGTCAAGCTGCAGGAAAATGTCAGTGCTTGTGCGGCCACTCCCTGCCAGGTCGCGGCTATTGAAGCTTTGGAAGGTCCGCAAGACCACTTGAAGTATATGGTGGAGCAGTACCGCCTGCGCCGTGACTATGTGATGAGGCGGATATCTGAGATCCCTGGTTTGTCCTGCCATGCTCCGGCTGGGACTTTCTACGCATTTATTGACATCAGTCAACTGGGTATGCCTTGTGAAGAATTTGCCATGAAGCTGCTGGAAGAACGACAGGTGGTAGTGGTACCCGGTACGGCCTTTGGCGAATTTGGCGAGGGATATATCCGTCTGTCCTATGCGACATCCATGCAGTGCCTGGAGCAGGGGCTGCAGGAGCTGGAGGAGTTTGTCAGATCCCATGAGACTAAGCAATTCCATCAACCATCCAACAACCGCAGTTCCGATACCGCCACCAATCTTCACGCCCAATGACGTGCAGGAATACATCGTTCCATCGACATGCTTTCCCTGTGTGAGATAGGTGTATTCCGAACAGGATGCGATCATGGCATTCATATCGCCCTGCCACGGTCCCTGACCGAGCGCAGCAACAGCTGTAAATACAAGCATCAATGGCACATTGCCGATATAACCTGCCACGACAACCAGTGCCCTGCCAATTACAGCAAGCATATAGCCTCGCATATTTAATTTATACATGCCCTTCCATTTTCCTACCAATGTCGGTGTGAAGATCAACGCAATAATCAGAGGAATATTGACCGCCCATGCAAACCATCCGAAAAGGTTTTTATTTTTGAGCACCCATGTCATATAAAACAAGCCAGCACCGATCATCGCACTGTACAACTGCTGTAAAATATATGTTCCACAGATCATCATGTAATATTTGTTCTTCACAAGCAGCTTGAACGCCTGAATCAGTCCATACTTTTCTTCATTATCCTGCGTTTTACCCTCGTTCAGCTCTTCCTCTGAAAGCTCCTTCACGGAAAGACAGGAGATCGTATTTACCACCAGTCCAATAACCGCATAGATAATGGCAACCAGTCTCCATGCCGCCGCATCACCACCACAGCGGTCAACAAATCCAACGGTAATCGACTGGATCAAAAGACTTGTCGAAAATGCGAAGATAAACCGGTAAGACCCCATCTGTACACGTTCCTTGCTGTTCTTCGTTATCAGCGATGTAAGTGCCGAATACGCGATATTATTTGCCGTGTAAAAAATGCCATTTAACAGTGTGTATGCCAGAAAGAACCACGTATACTGTGCTGTCTTGCCAAGGCTTGTCGGTACCGCAAAGCATGCAACCAGCGTGACTGCGCAGCCGATATATCCATACAGCATCCACGGACGTGCTTTCCCAAGCTTGCTGTGTGTCTTGTCGATCAGTGAACCAAAGAAAACATCTGTAAATCCATCCAGCAACTTCGAAAATGCGATCAAAGTTCCAACTATTCCGGACGCAAGCCCAACCGTCTCGGTCAGATAGATCATGACAAACGATGTCAAAAATGCATACACTACATTTCCGGCAATATCGCCGGAACCGTAGCCCACCTTGTTATACCATTTTAAATATTTTTTCTCTTCCATAGCTTTTCTCCTCATATCATCCCTTCACATACGGAACAAGTGTGAACCCAAACTGAAATTCCTTCTCATCGAATCGATATGCCGCAAGCACCTCCGGTCCACAGCTGTTGGAGCCAATGCCATTTAACGCATAATCAATACATAATACCGTACTGTCCGATTCTTCCAATTCATAATTGTGTTTTGCCTGTGCCAGCATTTCCTGTGTGTAGTTTGACGCCTGAAATGAAAATGGTGTCTCAGACGCTGCCGCGATTCCATACCGGCCGTTGTACAGTTCGACATAATCACAATCGAAATGACTGCCATTTTCCTGTGGCATAATGTAGTCCTCATGCAGATCCTTCACCGCACTGCGATACAATCCATGACTCGCAGCTCTGTGCTTGTCACGGTAGCTCTCCTGCGGTCCCATGCCATAATACGAAGCCTCAGAAAGATTCTTGTTGAAGAATACACGCACACCGAATCTCGGAAGTTCTGGGAACTCTGCATCCTTGCTTACCTCCATGGATGCGGTAATTCTTCCTGAACTTTCCACCTTCCACACGAGCTCGACATCCAGAATCTTCTGTACCGTTGGTGCTACAACGCCGACATGACTCATCACAATCACGCCGTACTGGTTCTGAATTGTCTCCACCTTATACGCTCTTGTGTACGCCTCGTGAAAATGTGCGTTCTCCCATTTTGCGCGGATATACATATCATTATCCGTCGGTGCCCGCCAGATGTTCAGCTCCATCGGATGGTTCAGATAGTCCCTTCCTGCATATTGAAGCTTCGTAAAAATTCCGGTTTTCTTGCTAATCGCATAGGTGAAATCGCTCGCCTTTAATGTAATCTCTGTATCGGTTTCGCTGACGCTGATCTCATTTTTCTCTTCCGCTTCTGCCAGCCATTTGACTGCCGTCTGGTTTCTGCCATCGACATTGGCAAGCAGCACCTCATCAAATCCTAATTCATGCTTTGCCGGAAGCAATGGAAGTTCTTTTTTCAACTGATACCGGAGCTTCAGATACACCTTGCCGCTCTGCGGAATGTCCAGTTTGAGCGTCATCACACCGTCGCTGTGCGGTGCGATTGATACCTCATCCAGCACACCCTTTTGCACGCACAGACCATCCACAGTTATTTCATACAAGATGTCTGCATAGTCGCTTATATCATCAAAATCCATATAGTTATGCAACACAAGTCTGCCGGTCTTCTCATCATAAGATACAACACGCACCGGACGGTACACATTCTTATATTCAAGCAATCCTGTATGTGGTGTACGATCCGGGTACACCAGTCCATCCATACAGAAATTTCCATCATGGATTGTCTCGCCGTGATCGCCGCCATAATAATATTTCGTCTTTCCATTTTCCGCCTGTCCGTGCGCAATCGCATGATCGCACCACTCCCAGACGAATCCGCCACACATCCGTGCATCCTTCTGGATTATCTGGAAATAATCCTCCAGATCGCCGGGCCCGTTCCCCATGCTATGGCAATATTCCACAAGCAGAAACGGTTTGCTGCCATCCTTCTCGAGATACTCTTCAATCTCGGAAAGTGCCGGGTACATCCGGCTGTACAGGTCAAGATTTGAGTAATCATACGTCACATCGTAATTCCGATACCGCGCACTCTCATACTGCGTGATACGGGACGGATCGTATTTCTTTGTCCACGCAAGCGCCTTTTCAAAATTGCATCCATAGGCGCTCTCATTTCCCATCGACCAGAAAATGATACAGAAACGGTTTTTATCCCTCGCAACCATACGCTTCACGCGATCGAGAATCGCCTGCTCCCATGCCGGATCATCTGCAATCTTCTCGTTCCATTTTTTGAAGCGGTTGTAGTCTGTATCCTCCTTGCGGTACAGCATAAATGGTCCATGCGCCTCGATATCTGCCTCATCGCACACGAGGAATCCATAGCGGTCGCACATCTGATAAAAATACGGTGCATTCGGATAATGACTCGAACGAATCGCATTGAAATTGTGCTCTTTCATCAAGACAAGATCTTTCCTGATCTTTGCAACATCAACTGTAAATCCTGTGACCGGATCCGAGTCATGCCGGTTCACACCGCGCAGCTTGATTGCCTGTCCATTGAAATATAACACCCGCTCCTGTATTGCTACCGTGCGCAAAGCGATTGCATCCTCGATTGTCTCATCCGCATTTTGCAGGATAAGCGTGTATAAATACGGATGTTCCGTATTCCAAAGCTCCGGGTTTGCAATTTCCAATGTCACAGTTCCAGCCTTGCTGATTTCCGTCTGTGCAACCACATTTCCTGCCGCATCCTCCACGGATACGGTAACCGGAGTCTCCTGATAGTAGCTGATATCCAATGTAATTTTCGCACACGCTTCCGTGATTTCCGTCGTGATCCGATAATCCTGCACCGCCTTTTCCGGCCGCTTCAGAAGATAGACATCCCGGAAGATACCGCTCATCCGGAACTTATCCTGATCTTCGAGATACGAACCATCGCACCATTTCAAGACAAGTACGGCAATCGTATTCTCGCCCTCTTCTATCACGTCTGTCACATCGAACTCGCTCGTTGCATGGGACACCTGACTGTATCCGGTATAGGTGCCATTCACCCATACATAAAAGCAGCTATCCACGCCCTCAAAGTTCAGGTACACCTTCGGAGCCTTCTCATCCTTCGCATAAGAAAACGTATGCACATACGCACCACACGGAATATCCTGCGGCACATACGGCGGATCAAACGGAAATGGATAGCGGAAATTCGTGTACTGATGCGTGTCATAGCCTGCCATCTGCCAGACACCAGGCACGGGAATCTCATCAAAATCCGACGTATCATAACCGCTCTCATAAAATGCATCCCTCACATCATAGATGCTCTCAAAATACCGGAATTTCCACATGCCGTTTAACATCTGTACGCGGTCGGATGCCTCCCGATGCTCCACCAGATCCTCCATTCGGTGGGAAGCTGGTATATAATACGCTCTTGGCGGCATCGTATGTTCATGTAAGAAATCCAAATCTTCATAATAACGTGGTATAATCATAAATCGTCCTCCTTGTATATGTATTTTTTTGTTTTAAATGAACCGCTCATTTTTCTGTCTTTTCGTATTGTCTGATATTATAATACTGATTTCCGTATAAAAAGTCTATGAACAGGAATGGACAAAATATGGACGAAATGATACAATGAGCATTGCGATGGGATGTGCTTGCACATACCAGCATAATGCGAATGCAAACATGGAGCCGCAGGCGACATGATACAATGAGCAATAGGAGGTGTCCCTATGTATATCAATACCGGTTACTTAAATCATTCCCATCTGGATTTCAAGGACAAAAGCCGCCCGCTCGTCGTCGGAAGCTGCGGCATCTATCGTCTGAGCGGCGATCCGAGGATGCCGACCTACCGCCCAAAGGGACGCCTGGATTATCAGATAATCTATATCGCATCCGGACTTGGACATTTTCATTTCGATAAACCGGAAAATGAGACGATCGTCCCTGCCGGAAACATGGTGTTGTTTCGTCCAAAAGAATTACAGAAATATGAATATTATGGAGAAGATAAAACCGAAGTGTACTGGATTCACTTCACAGGTTCCGATGTAAAAAACATCCTGCGAAGCTATGGTCTGCAAGATAACCAGAGAGTATTTCCGGTCGGTTCCTCTCTCGAATACGAACAGATTTTCAAACAGATTATTCAGGAATTACAGCGATGTCAGGAACACTACGAGGAAATGCTTGCCCTGCTGCTTCGCCATCTGCTTATTGTATTTCAGCGGGAACTCACACGCGTGCATATTCTGAAAAACGAATATCTGGATCGGGAGATGCACAGTGCTGTTACCTATTTCAATGAGAATTACAATCAGGATATCAGTATAGAAAATTACGCCCAGACAAGGGGCATGAGTGTGAGTTGGTTTATCCGGAACTTCAAGAAATACACCGGCATGACACCGATGCAGTTTATCGTATCGCTGCGTGTCAACAATGCACAGATTCTTCTGGAGCAGACCAATTATTCGATCTATGAGATTGCGAAGATCGTCGGTTACGATGACCAGCTCTATTTCAGCCGGTTATTCCGCAAACAAAAAGGAGTCTCTCCTTCCCAATACAGAAAGAGACAACCCCTTGCCTAATTTCAGATTACAATTTCTTCAGGAAATGCTCCCGGTTCGGGTATTCCGCCCGGAATGCCCGCTTCGCGGCCTCCTGCAGCAATGCGAATTCCTTCTCCATATGCAGCATGTGCGGCGCCGTAAATGCAATCGCGCTGATCTGTTCTGCGATTTTCTTCGCCACACCCTCATCGGATAACTGCCCCATACCGAAAACGATCGACGTAAACCCTCTGCCGTTTCTGCTTACATCAATAAACTTCCGGAATGCATGCGTCATCTCAGACAGCAGGATTTCCTGTTCGACTTCCGGCCGCTTGTCTGCATCAAACAGGCACAATCCGGAGACGGTCTCAACTGCCTGCTTGCGCTTCTGTCCACCGATATCATTTGCCCCGCTCTCCGCAATGTATTTGAGCTGCATCAGATACCCGACGAATGCATCGGTCTTCGGTTTGCGCTTTCCGTAACGCGCCACCCAGAGTTTCTTTATAAACGCCACATCCACTTCTTCCGGATTTTCTGCGGAATGATTTGCCATTTCACTTGCGTTCACAGTTTTATCTGCATTCGTATTCAATATGTCCAGCCGCTTCTCCGCGTCCATTTCGTTATAAAATTGCTCTAACCATGTCTCCTGCATATCTGTTCTCCGTTTCTTTTTATACTGCCGATCAACATCTGCCATCCATTCATTCATCTGTACATTCATTTTCTGCATAATTCCAGTTGCAGCCTTCCTTACTTTCCAAGGAATGTATCGACGTTGTCCGCGTCTACCTTACGATATTGTGACATATAATAGATGTCATCCTCCAGTCCATACCCTTCGATATCGCTTCCCTGAAACAATGCGACCGTCAAAAGTGCGATCATCCTCGCCTGATCTTCCTTATCGTTATAGACCGTTCCCTGCATCGTACCATGTTCCACTGCCTCCAATGCATCGGTCAGACCATCAATGCCGAAAATAATCGGCCGCTCCGCCTGCCTGTAGCCGGCATTTTTGTACGCCTCAACAGCCCCCAGCGCCATCTCATCATTGTTCGATAAAATCAACTCAATCTCAGAACCATACTGATCGATCAACTGACTCACCCGGTTTTCCGCCTGTGCGCGGTTCCAGTCTGCAAACTGATAACTGAGTTTTTCCAGTTCTATTTCATTCTCAATCATCGTCTTAACCGACAGGTCTGTCCGGCTGATTGCATCCTGATGTCCGGCTTCCCCTTCTAAAAGCACATATTGGATCTTCCCATCGCCATTCTTATCGACCTCCGGGTGATTCTTAATATATTCCGCTGCGATCTCGCCCTGCATCTCACCGGACTGTGCTGCATCACAGCCAACATAGAAAAGCTTATCCCACTGAAGAAGATCCTCCTGCACCGGTTCCCGGTTAAAGAAAATAACCGGAATATCATTCTGCCGCGCCATACGGACGATATTCGACGGTGCTGTCCGGTCAACCAGATTCACGCACAAAACATCACATCCGGCGTCAATCATTTCCTCAACGATCTCGTCCTGCTCCTGCTGGTCATTGTCACCGCTTCTTACAGATACGATTACCTTCATCATATTGCTCTCTTTTGCTTTCAGATTACTTTTTATTATATCTGTCATTGCATTGATAAACGGGTCGTCCGGTGTATATGTCACGACACCAACACGCAACATATGATCGGCTTTTGTGTCCTGCTTTCCGCAGCCTGTCAGTGAAATCAAAAATACCCACACGCACAACCATGCTATCATATTCTTCTTTACGTCTCTTCTACTCATACGAATACAAAAACCTTTCTATCTCATCCGAGAACAAATCTTCTTTATAAATAACTTTTACTTCCTTCTCATGGCTCTTCAACGTGTAAAATGTCCGTGTCAGTTCTTTTTCAATTTCCTCGACACTCTCATAACCAATCCCGTATCCATCCGGGATTACCAGACACTGCACCTGTCCTGCATCGAGCAGTGCAATCGATTTCATGCTCGTACCAACGCCAAAGATCTTCGCATCCTTATACACACCATTTTCCGCGTGTTCACCCAGCGTATCCAATGCTTGCGTATCCATTACCACCATATAATCGACGGACTCCTGTGCATCAACAACCGCACAGATATCCGTGTCACTTTCTTCATTATACTCCCATGCAATCTCGCAATCCTGTTTCTCCAATGCGTCCTTCAGTCCCTGGATACGATTCACACTTGCTTCCGTCTTGGATCGTCCGGCAATCACGCCAATCCTTTTTCCTTTCAGCCCATCTTCGTCCTGCGTAATAAGCTGCGTGCCAAGTGTGTATCCAATCTGGTAATTATCCGGTTTGACTGTCGCATACCCGCTTGCCTCTGGCTGTTCACCGGTATAAACATCTTCTGTCAGAAGTACAAATGGCTTCTTCTGCTCGCCGAGCCAGTCTAACATATCCTTCGTATCTGTGCCTGGTGCCGGGCACAGGATAAATGCATCCACATCGTTTTCCAGCTGTTCCTCGATCAGCTCCCGCTCGTCCTGCGCGCTTACAATATCATCCGTATTACAGATAATCAGATGAAGATTATTGGTTTTCGCAGACTGCTTTAATCCATTGATTACACCCTCCCACCGGGTGTCACCGGAATTCTGCAGGATAACCGCTACACGCTTTTGAGCGACATCCTCCTGGAAGATTTTATGTATGAAGAAGGCTGCGAGGACAATCAGAATAAGCTCTGCAATGAGAAATGTTAATTTATCTCGTTTCATCTGTAGCCCTCCCATTTCTATAGCTCTGCGCCTCGAGCTGCTGCCGGTTCTCCTCCGTAAACGGAATTGCCGGAATGTGTATCACAATCTTCGTTCCTTCATCCGGCTCACTGTAAACCAGAAGACCATATTCGTTACCAAACATCAACTGGATCCGGTTGTGCACATTGATAAGTCCTACCCCGGAACCATGCTTTGGTACTTTATTGTTATCCTTGAGGATATTTTCAACTGTCTCCTCACTCATACCCATGCCATTATCCTCGACCGAGAGATAGATATCATCTCCCTTTTTCTCGCCGCGTACCGTAATCATGCCGCCGTCATCCTCGTCCATATTTCCAACCCCATAATAGATTGCATTTTCCAAGATCGGCTGTACGATGAGCTTGACCGTACAGCAATCATTGACTTCCTCGTCAATATCAAATTCCACGCGGAACCGTTCTTTATAGCGCACAAGCTGGATATTCATATAGCTCCGGCTGTGCTGCAGCTCATCCGCGATCCGGATTACGGTTCTTCCCTTTGACAGACTGATTCGAAGCAGTCTGGCAAGCTCCGAAATCATGAGAACCGCTTCCTTATTCTTCTGTGCCTCAACCATCCATGTAATCGATTCGAGCGTATTATATAGGAAATGCGGATTAATCTGACTTTGCAGTGCATCCATCTCACTCTTTCTGCGTTCAGTCTGTTCCCGGATAATCTCCTGCATCAGATTCTCTATCTGTTCATAGGACTTCTTGACCGAATATCCGAGATGCCGGATCTCTGAAGAACCACCAATATAGATATCCGTATCCCCACCTGTCTCATATGCCTTGACTGACTCATTCAGCCGCAGGATTGGACGCGAAATCTTTCTTGATATGATCCTGTTTACTTCGAGCAGCATCATCATCAAAATCAGAATGGCTGTGATAATATAATACCGGAACCGGTTGATATTTGCTGTCTGTACACGCTCCGGAATCACACCGACCAGCTTCCAGCCGGTATATGCCACACTACTCACAACAACATTTCCCGGTCTACCGTTCAGCGAAAGCTCATACGTTCCGTCTTCTAATTGCGATGTCATCTCACAGTTTTCCGAAAAATATCCACGGTCAATATCTGCACGTCTCGGATGGTAAATCATCTGTCCATCCCGGCTGCAAAGGTAATAATAAATACCGTTTGAGGACTCATTGATCCGCTTCATCGTATTGGATATCACAGAATATTTCATATCTACCAGCAGTACACCGCTGCGCGGTTTTTCCCCATCGTTAATATCCACGGAACGGCTGAGGGAAATAACCCAGTAGTACCGGTATGTGCCATCCTCAAACAGATTCTGAATATGCGGCAGGGAGAAATGCACATTCTCAATCTCCTCCTCTGCATTTGTATACCAGTCCTGTTTAGATGCCTTTACGCCCTTCTTGCGTTCCGAAACCGGCTCTGCCACAAGCTGTGCACCATCGCTGTCATACAGAGCCATGCTTTGAACCTTGTCTGTGTTGATTTCATAAAGCAGGCTAAACTGGCGGTTAAACTCATCACTGGAGATATCATTTTCCTGAATGATATTGTAATTCACTGCATTCATTATCTGACGGACATTCAACAACTCCGCATCCAGCTTATCCACCGTACTTTCGACCATACTCTCTGCGTTCGACACAGCCGTCTGCTTCATCGCCATTTTAAAACGATTATACAGAAGCAGGCCAATTGTAATTGTCGTAATCAACGTAAGTGCAGTAAGAACCGCCATAATGATTGACTGGATACCCAGTCCGATAAATCTTCTATGATGTGTCCAGCCCTGCTTTTTCATCCACCTTTGAAGCCAGCTTTCCTTCTTTTGCAATTTTCCCATCTCTCTTGTTTTCAATCCATTTCCCCTATTTTTTTCTTACTGATTCGTATGCTGTGCCCGGTACTTCGACGGTGACACGCCAAATCGTTTCTTGAATACATAACTGAAATAATTCGCATCCAGATATCCCACTCGCTCAGCGATCTGATAGCTTTTCTCATTTGTTTCCAGTATCAGTGTTGCCGCATGATCCATCCGGTAATCCGTCAGATACGTAATAAACGCTTTTCCTGTCTCCTTCTTGAAGACCGAAGAAAAATACGAATTAGATACTCCGAGCACAGAGCAGATCGTGTCCAATGACAAATCCGGCTCCATATAACGCTCACGTACAAGATTCTGCGCATCGGTCACAAGCCGTCTCGATGTACTGTTTCGGGCATTTTTCAGCTGTTCCCCAAGCTCTACCGAAACTTCCTGCATCCATGCGGTAAGTGTACTCTCATCCATCTGCGGAATCGTCTCGTAAGGATTCTGGATTCCATGCAGATGATCATTAAAATCAAGAAAATTATTTGCACAAAACCGGTAAAATGCTCCCACCATCTCCATGATTGCAAGATTATACTGACTGACCGTCTGTGCATTGCTGTGCAGCTTTTCTATTTCGTTTACAACGACCTTCTCGATCTCTTCCTTTAACCCTAAATGAATGGCTTTGAACAAATCATGCATCCGTGTATCTTCCGGCTGCAAGGTTGTTTCCTGTTCCTTCGGTGCAAGCTCGGCAATATTGATTGCGCGTTTCGTCCCGTACAATACCCTGTACGATACTGCCTCTCTGGCACCATCGTAAGACGTTTTAATATTCGCCATATTGTCGCATACACGACCGATGCCTGCCGTAACCACCGCCCCCATCACACGATAAGCCCATTTGCAGAAGCGGTCACACGAATCCGTAAACTGCACAATCGCGTCCTCCGAGGAGAGTTCTATCAGCATCAGTGTATTGCCAAGATAAGAGAATACCCGGCTCTTCCACTCTGTCGCAAGCCGTTCCTTGATCTCGTGTTCAACAGACATCGCAAGCAGCAGCGGATTCATACCGTCCGGCACATGATGTTCCGATGTGTGGAAAATTGCATATTTTCCTCCTTCTGGTTTTAAAGGCCCATAGTAATAAGAAGATGTTACTCCACCATCCATTAAAAATGTTGACCCTGTAATAAATGCTCCTTTATCACTCATTAATAATTCAGCTACATTTGCAACTTCATCCGCAGTTCCTGGTCTACCTACTGGACATTTAGCAAACATATTTTTATAGAAATCTCCCCTTGGTCCATTAAATTCATCAATTGCAAGCGGTGTTACAATAATACCTGGGGCAATAGCGTTGATTCTTGCTTTTCTTTGTCCCCATTTAACAGATTCAGCCATTACACGTTTTTCATTACATCTTTTTGCTAATTGATAAGCATGCAATGTATCTTGAATATTTTCTGATTGTAAGATTTCCAAGTCTAATAATTCTTCAGTTGGTGTACATGCAAGTTGTTCATCTTCTAAAGCTGTAAGTTGTTCCATACGCCAACCTGATTGACTTGAAATTGTTACACCAATGCCACCTTCTGTAATTACTTTTCCTACTTCTTCTAATAAAGTAATAAAATGATCTATTTCCATTTTATCTTTTAAAGTAAATACTGACACATGTTTAATCATCTTTTTTCCTCCTATGCAATATGCATTCCCCCATCTATAAATATTTTTTGTCCTGTTGTATG
>OGWV01001459.1_pt1 | contig 14761 bp, 20 predicted proteins | sample 1576081 | NCBI WGS metagenome assembly OGWV01 (sample SAMEA3541541, study PRJEB24748) | human gut metagenome | biome: human gut; feature: human-associated habitat; material: faeces | place: China | collected 2012 | reverse complement strand
AGGGTTATCTATCATCAAATCCGAAAACAGATTGTCAAGCGGAGACTGCCTGCGGCTGAAGGTGGTTGGCGTGCTGCTGTACCCGACCAGTGCCTTTATGATGCGGATGTTCAGCCAGAACCCTGACGTTATCGACGCGGGCGTGGCCTATCTGCACGGGGTGCTGCCGTTTTATTTCCTGCTGGCGCTGAGCTTTATGTTCAACAGCGTGCTGCGCGGTGCGGGCGATATGCTGGTGCCGATGATCTCCTCCTTTATCAGCCTGTGGCTTGCAAGGCTGCCGGCGGCTTACCTGCTCGCTTATCTGTTTGAGAAGGAATCCATCTACTACTCCTACGCCATCGGCTGGGCGCTGGGCGTCATCATCTCCGGACTGTACTATGCGACCGGAAAATGGAAGAACAAGAGCATCGTTGCAAGGACGCAGAAGGAGGAACTGGCATGATCGACTGGGAAAAGCTGGAACAGTGCGCTAAACAGGTGTGCAATCCAAGGCAGCTTTCGAAAAATTCTTACGCCGCTTCGGTCGGAGCGGCCATCGTGACCGACCGTGGCAACATCTATACCGGCGTCTGCATCGACACCCCCTGCTCGATGGGCTTTTGCGCTGAGCACGCCGCTGCTGCCGCCATGGTGACAGCGGGGGAGAATCGGGTGATGGGCGTCGTGGCGGTCCACATGGACGACGACGGCAACACCGAAATTATCCCGCCGTGTGGACGCTGCCGGGAGTTTTTGTGCCAGCTGCACGACGACAACCATCTGGCACAGGTTAAACTCTCTGACCGGGTGCTCACGCTGGATGAGCTGCTTCCCTTCCGCTGGGAATAAGGGGAGGCAAAATCGCAATCAAGAAAGGGATGATACAGGAGTGGAACAGGAAATCAGGGTGATCCGCAGGACCTACAACCGTCTGGGCCTGTCGATGCTGGCATATATGCTGATCTATCAGCTCTTTTCGCTGCCGGTGATGTATGTGGTGATGGCGTTTTGGCCGCAGCTTCTGCAGAGCAGCTGGTTCAGCGTCTTTGTGGGGGAGTTTGTCCAGTATCTGGTGGCGATGCCGGTGGCGTGGCTGATGATGCGTACCGCGCACACCCCGTTTTGTCCGCTGACAAAGCGCAGGCTCTCCGCCATGAATTTCCTGCGCTTCTTCCTGGTGAGCGTCGGCCCTTCCAAGGGCAAGGGCAACCCCAATATCCTGCGTGAGATGTTGGAAAAGGCGCTGAACAGTTAAAAACTTTACGGATACAAAAAGACGGACTGCAAGGTGTGCAGCCCGTCTTTTTTATCATCGGGAAGAGTTTAGGAGGAAGTCTTTTGCGCTTTGGCCGTTTTGGGGATATCGCCGACGCCATCCAGTACAATACTGGGGCGGTAGGCGTAGGTGTTCAGCGTTTCGCGGGTGGAAACGCCGGAAAGCACCAATACGGTGGACATGCCGCTTTCCAGACCAGAGATCACATCGGTATCCATGCGGTCGCCGACCATGACTGCCTCGGCGGAGTGGCATTGCAGCATGCGCAGGCCGGTGCGCATCATCAGGGGGTTGGGCTTGCCGCAGAAATAGGCCTGCTTGCCGGTGGCCATTTCGATGGGAGCGACCAGTGCGCGGCAGGCTGGAGCGATGCCGTCCTCGATGGGGCCGGAGACATCAGAATTGGCACCGATAAGTTTAGCGCCGGCCATGACCAGGTTGGTCGCTTTTGTCAGAGTATCCAACGAATAGGAGCGACCCTCGCCGACCACAACATAATCGGGGTTAACATCATTCATTGTGATGCCGGCATCGTATAGGGCGTTCAGCAGCCCGGCCTCACCGATGGCGAAAACGGAGCATCCAGGGGCCTGCTCCCGAAGGAAGGCTGCTGTGGCCAAGGCGCTGGTGTAGAAATGTTCTTCCGGGACATCCAGCCCCATGCGTGCCAGTTTTTGATTCAGTTCCTTGGGGGTGTAGCCGCTGTTATTGGTTAGGAACAGATATTCCTTCTTTTCATCCTGCAGCCATTGGATAAATTCCCGTACGCCAGGCAGAATGCGGTTCCCGTAATAGATGACACCATCCATATCGCAGATGAAGCCTCTTTTCTGGTTAAAATCGAGTTTATTGCTCATAAGATGTGATCCTTCTTCCAATAGTATGGAATCATTATACCATTGGTTAGAGAGGAATTCCATCAACAAATTGCAAAATTTACGGCAAGAGAGGCACAAAGAAAGCCGTAATTCTTGACAATAAGAAAAGCTGTGGTAGAATACAATTTGAGAACGAGACTCAAATTGTGGGAGAAAGAACCATGAAGAAACGCTTTGTTTTGATACTATTGGCTATTCTGTTGTTGTCAGGGTGTGGCCCTTTACAGGAGAAGACCGAGAAAATACAGATTGTAGCAACGATTTTTCCTCTGTATGATTTTGCCCGGGAGATAGCGGGAGAGGATGCCGAGGTAAAAATGCTGCTGAAGCCAGGCGCGGAGGTACACAGTTACGAGCCGACCCCGCAGGACATCATAGCGATACAAAACTGTGATGTGTTCCTCTACATTGGTGGGGAATCGGATGAATGGGTGCGAAATGTGCTTTCTTCGGTGGATACCAGCCGTATGCAGGTATTGACACTGATGGATTGTGTGGATGCAGCCGAGGAAGCCGAAAGCGGCTTTGCATGGAGCGGGGAGGATGGCCATGATCATGATCACGACGGGCATGACCATGGTGACGCAGAGTATGACGAGCATATCTGGACCTCCCCCAAGAATGCCATATTGATGGCGGAAGCCATCGGTAAAGCAATACAGGCAGCAGATAGGGGTAGCGCGGAGTATTATCAAACCCATACTGAAGAATATACGGAAAAGCTGCGCGCATTAGATAGCGAGTTGACCAAAACGGTGAAGGAAGCAAAGCGTGATTTGCTCATTTTTGCGGACCGTTTTCCGTTCTTATACTTGGCGCGTGACTATGGGCTGGAGTATTATGCTGCCTACCCGGGCTGTTCCTCCGAGGCGGAGCCGAGCGCGGCCACAGTAGCGGCCATTATAGAAGAAGTAAAACAAAGCGGTGTGCCGGCTATCTTCTATATTGAGCTTTCCAACCGGCTGATGGCGGATACCATTGCGGAGGCAACTGGTGCTGAGGAATTGCTGCTTCATTCCTGCCAGAATGTTTCCAAGGAGGAATTCGAGGGGGGGGAGAGTTATCTCTCGCTGATGGAGCAGAATATTAAAATGCTGAAAATAGCACTGAACTAAAACAGAAATAAAAAGTCGACCCGGTATACAGTCGCTGTACCCTTGGTCGGCTTTTTATTTAGGCTCGCGGAGGGGAAGGATTCTGCAATTTCCAGCCTACCGCCTGCTTTCGTCCACTGATGAAGCGACGATAAATTCTGTCCTGCTCCATCAAGTTCATCAGGTGCTCCTTATTGGACGATTTGTCCTTTATCTCTACCACGAGGATTTGATCGGCGTGGCGGACGGCCTTCAGCCGGTGGGTAATCATAATGATGTTTTTTCGTGGGTCAGCTCTTTTTTATTCTCGGAGTCCACATTTGCCGCAGCCGCTGCGCCCGCACAGCAGTACACACTGTCCATCCGGAATGGTAAGGTCAATATTCTTCAAACTGCCTTCCGAACTGCCCAGATAGGCAAAGGGTACATTCCGAAATTCAATCGTTGTGCTGTCACCTTCCATATAAACTAGGATATGAGAAGTGCTGCAAACAGAAAAAGCGCCAGCCAATCCACAACACGCATTTGAATGTTGACAAGGCAGGTGCGGAGATTTAGATCCTCAATACCGCGTGTGACGAAAGCAATGGAGAGTTCATCTGCGGCCTTACTGGTAGCGATCAAAAGTGGCATATAGATGCAATTTACCGTCATGCCAGTGTGGATCTATTGAGTTGCCTTTTATTTGCTGGATAGTAGTTATACTGTCTAACAAATAAAGGGCAGTTTGTTTTGGCTCGCTAGTTTTATTGGCATACGGTTGGCCTACCGCAGCATGCATAAAACCTGTCCCTGTACCATATGATGCACTAAAGGACAAGGAGGGACCAATGATGTGGGATGTCCAAAAGCTTTTGGGGCAGTTACCGCAGCCGGTTGTCACAATTCTGCGGCAGGCCACGCCGACGCTGCTGGAACAAATGACAGAGATCCGTCTGCGGTCGGGTCAGCCACTGGTGGTTACAGTCGGGGAGCGGACACTATTCCTTTCTAAATCCGGCACAGTTGTACCGGCAGAGCAGGGCTTTATAATACCGCAAGAGCTGGTGCAGGAGACAATGCTTTCGCTTTGTGGGCACTCGTTGCACGGGATAGAAAAAACGCTGGAGCAGGGCTTTTTTACAGCGCAGGGCGGGTTTCGTATCGGGGCGTGCATGCAGCCCTATGCCGCGCGGCAGGGACGGGCGCTGTCGCTTTGCATTCGATTGCCAAGGGAAGTTATTGGGGCGGCATCTGATATTTATTCTATTTGGCAGCGTTCACAAGGACTGATTTTGGCTGGGCCGCCGGCCAGCGGAAAAACCACCATTTTGCGGGATCTGTGCCGGTTGATTTCCTTCGGAGAAGGAAGAATACCCACTCGAACTGTCCTGCTGGATGAACGCAATGAGTTGGGCGGCTGGGATGGTGAAAAATGTGCATTCCAGTTGGGCCCAAGTACAGATATCCTCAGTGGTTTGCCTAAGGCGGAAGCCATTAGGCGAGCCACCCGCACCCTTTCGCCGCAGGTCATTCTCTGTGATGAGATCGCGGATGAACACGAAGCAACAGCTATACAGTATGCTTTTTTCTGCGGGGTGTGTTTTGTGGTCACGGTACATTGTGGTGTGGGGCAGGAGCCATTTTACAACGCTATGCTGCGTAGATTAATGCAAACCGGAGCATTCAGCCATCTTTATCTGCTGGGGCTGCCGGTAGGAGAAGCAAGTGGAACGGTGGTGACAAGGGATGAGTACGATCGCAAAGCTGCTGGGCTCGGTGCTGGTTTTGGGCGGATGTACGATGATGGGATTTACTCTGGCGGGGCGGCTGCGTACCCGACGGCAGTTAGCAGCTCTGCTGGGACGCTACTGGGGGGATTTTCTGCGGCAGATGGAATTAACCTCCCAGCCGCCTGCGCAGATTGCCGCGGCGTTGGCGGAGCGCAGCGTTTATCGGGAATGGACCTTTGCGCAGCAGTTGGCGTCCCAACCGGAGGCGGACTTTGGAATGGCATTGATCGATATAATGCAAAACACGGCGTTGCCGGAAGCATTTCAAAAGGCAATGATGCCATTGACGGAGGTGCTGGGGAGTACGACGATGGAAGTCGAGAAACAGGCACTGATAGGGGCGCTGATGGCTCTGCGGCAGGAGGAAAAATACTGGACAGAGCAGGAGAACCGACAGGGGTTGCTTTTCCGACGGCTGGGAATGCTGGGTGGATTGGCGTTGGTGGTCCTGCTTATCTGATGGAGGAAACAGCATGGAAGTGGATCTCATCTTCAGAATAGCGGCGATTGGTATTATCGTATCGGTGCTGTACCAGGTGCTGCTGCGCTCCGGCCGGGAGGAGCAGGCGATGCTTACCTCCCTGGCTGGGCTTATTGTGGTGCTCACCATGCTTATCTATGAAATCAGCGGTCTTTTTGATACCGTCAAGGAAGTATTTGGGCTGGTGGTACTATGGAAATTACCGCTTTGATCGTTCTGTGTATTATCACAGCACTGCTGGCGCTTTCGCTGCGGGGGCAGCGGCCGGAGTTTGCCATGCTGCTTTCCCTGGGCTGTGGACTGTTTGTACTGCTATACCTGCTGGGGCAAATGAAGGACATCTTTTCCGGCTTGGAGGATATTCTATCCGGACTTTCCGGACAAAGTGAATTGACCGCCATCATCTTAAAGGCATTAGGGGTTTGTATTGTGGCGGAATTGGGCAGCCAGTGCTGCCGAGATGCCGGAGAAACAGCGATTGCTGCCAAGGTGGAGCTGGCCGCCAAAGCAGCATTAGTGATGATGAGCATGCCAGTATTTGCTTCGCTGCTGGAAATGGCCGGGGAGCTGCTGCGCCTATGAAACATATAGTTAGGCTTCTGCTTGCGCTGATTCTCTGCGGGTGCGTGGTACTTTTTCCGGTGCGGGCGCAGACTATCGATCCCGCCGCCGAGGTGGAGCAATATCTTGCGGGAGAGGACATGACCGCTGTAATGGATGCTATTCCGCCGGAAGTGGCGGAGCAGATGGAACAGCAGGGGATCAGCTCTTTTTCGAAGCTCATTTCCATGCCGGTGGAGCAAGTGTGGAAGATTTTGACTGACGCATTTAAGGAACATCTGGGCGCTCCGCTGCGAGTATTGCTTTCGCTGGTCGGCGCAGTGCTGCTGTGCAGCCTTGTCAAGGGGATTGGCAGTTCGCTGGGCAGCGGTGTACACCAGGTGTTTTCCATCATTATGACAGTCTTTGTCATTTCGCTTCTCATTCGTCCGGTCATCGAGTGTATTTTGTCACTCCATACTGTCTTTGCGGATTTCTCCCTGTTTCTCACAGTGTATATCCCGGTTTTTGCCGGAATCATGACCACAGCAGGCCAACCCATGACAGGTGCGCTCTACAATGTGCTGCTGTTTGGTGCGTGCCAGGGGATCAGCTCTCTGCTGCAGGCGGCATTTGTGCCTGTTATCAGCTGCTATCTTTCTTTGGCTATTGTTACTGAAGTGGTTCCGCAGATGGGACTGGCCGGGATTGTTTCGGGCTTCAAAAAGTTAATTACATGGGCATTGGGTCTTACCATGACGCTGTTTGTGGGGCTGTTGTCTCTGCAATCCGCCATAGCGGGTGGCGGTGACAATGTGGCGGTCAAGACTACAAAGTTTATGATCAGCAGTCTGATCCCTGGAGTGGGCGGCAGTCTTTCGGAGCTTTTTATGGCGACACAGGGGTGTGTTCAGCTTGTTAAAAGTACCGTTGGCGCGGCCGGGATAGTGATTGCTGTGCTGACTTTTTTGCCGGTATTATTGCAGGTGACACTGTGGCAGCTGGTTACGGCAGCGGGTGGCATTGTGGGGGAAATGCTGGGTGCTGGAGAACTTTCTCGTTTGCTTAAATCGGTTGGTTCGGCACTTTCGGTCATGCTGGCTATTACCCTGTACTATGCCATGCTGTTTATTGTTTCCACTTCTCTTATGATACTGGCCTTCAAGGGAGGTTAAGCTATGCAGGCAATCCAAAACTGGTGCTATACCATATTTGCGGGGGTACTTTTTTCCGGCATTGTACTGCTGCTTACCCCAAGTGAGCGATTTCGGCCATTGATGCAGCTTTTGCTAGGGGCTTTTTTGCTGGTTTGTATTTTTACTTGGTGCGGCCGGGCTAATATCCAATTGGAGATGAATATGGAAGAAGCGGAGCGGTATAGGCAGGAGATCGCCGGCCGAACAGAGGACTACTTTATAGAACGGATCAAATATCTCTCACAGGAGGAACTGGAGAAAACGGCAGAGGAATATCTGTCCGACTATGGCATAAAGCCGGGGGAATACCAAATATACATGGAAACAGAGGAGCACTCGGATAGCGCAGAGGGGGTATATTTACTGCTACGGCTGCCCGCACGCGTGATGGATCAATCTTTGACCATTAGCCGAGCACTGGGCTACCAACTGGGAGTGGATGTGAGGATAGAAACCTATGGAAAAGATGCGGGATAAAAATGGGAAGCCTGAGAAAAAGTCCTCCAGGACCACGCTGATTATGGCCGCGGGACTGCTGGGGATCCTGCTTATTGGGATAGCGCCGATGCTGAAAACGGATGGTGCTAAAAAACAATTTCAGCAGGAGACAGTTCCCTCGGCAGAAGAATATGCCGCCGCGCTGGAAAGCCGCCTGGAGGGAATCCTGGGGCGCATTGACGGGGTAGGGGAGGTCGAGGTGATGATCACCCTGAAAAGTGGCTACACCTACACCTATGCTGTTACCGAAAAGGTGAACAGCGATGTAAGCGAAGAATATAAAAGTGATGATCAGCGAAAATCCCAACAGAAAAACACCACCGAGCAAAGCTATGTTATGGTGGAGGACGGCGGCAGCCCCCTGGTCACGGCGCTCAATGAACCAGAGATCAAAGGCGTAGTGGTGGTGTGCGCCGGAGGAGGAGCCCCCAAGGTGGTGGCACAGGTTACCGCGGCGGTAAAAACCGCGCTGGATATTTCCTCTGCCAAGATTACCGTTTCCAAGATCAGCCCCGGCGCCGCCGGTCACTGATAGATTAAATCACAGAGCCTACAAAAAGGAGTGCATAGCAAGATGAAACTTTCCATCAAAAAGGGCCATATTGTACTGGGGGCATTGGTGCTGGCGCTGGGGGCGGCGGTGTACCTCAACTGGGATTACATGAAACAGACCGACTATGTGGCGGCCGGAAATACCAATCAAACCACCAATGAAAATGAAGGAACGGCCAATTACGGGGATGCCTATTTTGTATCGGCACGCCTTTCCCGTACACAGTCCCGCGATGAAGCAATGGATGCCCTCAAGTATATGCTGGAGGATTCTGCTATGGAGGAGGGGGCAGCTGCTGTGTTGGCACAGCAAGCGCAGTCACTGGCCAAGACCATCGAGACCGAGGGCAAGATCGAGAACATTATTAAGGCCAAGGGTTTTACGGAATGCATGGTTTACCTGGATGAAGATAAGGTAGATGTCATTGTGCAGAGCACTGGACTTACCGATAGCGAGGCCGCGCAGATTATGGATGCTGTAATGAGCGAGGTGGAGGTAGAGGAAAGCAATGTTTCCATCATTGAAATAAAGTAGTTGCCACCGGGCAAAAATATTGCTATAATATAAAGGTATTAGTCCTAACATAGGAGGTGCAACACTTATGGAATATGAAAACACTGCCGGCAGTCTGAAGATCTCCTCCGAGGTCGTGGCTTCGATAGCAGAATATGCAGTAAAAGAAGTAGAGGGTGTGGCGTGCCTTGCCCCCATCGTTTCCAATATTGGCGGCTGGCTGCTGGAAAAGCAGACCATTAAGCCTATTTCGATTCAGATGAACGAAGGCAAGGCAACCATTGACATCCGTCTTTTGGTGGAGCCCAATGCCAAGATCCCCGTCCTCAGCCGAAAGCTGCAGGAGGCGGTGAAAGATGCCGTTCAGAGCATGACCGGTATCGAAGTAGCTACTGTGAACCTTTACATTGCCGGTGTTTCGGTACCCCGTACCGCCAATACCGCTGAATAAGAGCTCGATTCGACAGCCCTCTTAATAGCGTATATATTAAGAGGGCTGTCTTACTGAATGGAGGACGACAAAATATGACCAGACGCGAAGCCCGTGAGCAGGCGCTTGCCATGATCTTCGAAATGAACTTCAACGATAACTCGGTGGATGAAATGGTGGATAACGCCCTTATCTTCCGGGATGAATCGGTGGATGAATACGCGGTCCAAATTGCCCAGCAGGTGCGCTTGCACTGGGAGGACAACCTTTCCGCTGTGGAGCAGTACAGCAAAAAGTGGAAAGCAAACCGTCTGCCCAAGGTTTCGCTGGCCATTCTTATGCTGGCCATCACTGAGATTGCTTATGTCAAGGATGCCCCGATCGGCGCTGTTATCAATGAGGCGGTGGAACTGGCCAAAAAGTATGCTGGCCCGGAGGATGCTTCCTACATTAATGGCGTGTTGGGCGGTTATGTTCGTGGAACGATGGGCGAAGCAGCCCTCCCTAAGGAAGCCGAAGAATGATAGTGGGGAGTGCTGCGGCCGGTGGGTGGCAGGCTCCCTTTTTGCAATAAACCCCAATAATGCATGGAAGGAGGTGCCATCATGCCGGCGCAAATCATCAAGGTTTCGCAGCTTAATCGCTATGTGAGGGCTCAGTTGGAGGAGAATACACTTTTAGGTGATCTCCTTGTCAAGGGAGAGCTCACCAGCGTCAGCTGGCGCAGCAGCTCAGGGCACTTCTATTTTACCATTAGTGAAGGCGGCGCCTCCCTGCATTGTGTGATGTTTGCACGCTATGCCGAAAGACTTCCTTCCTTTCCGGAGGAGGGCAGTACCGTTATTGTACGGGGGGCAGTTACCCTGTATGAACGGGACGGGCAATATCAACTTTCTGCTTATGATATCCAAAACATGGGACAGGGAAGCGGCAGCGCTGACTATACCGCTCTTCGGAAAAAGCTGCTGGCTGAGGGACTCCTTTCTCCAGAGCGCAAACGCAAAGCACCTCTCTTTCCGCGGGCCATTGGCGTTATTACCTCTGCAGAAGGCGCCGCTGTGCAGGATATCATCACCGGGATGCAACGACATAATGATCTGATTCCGCTTATACTTTATCCTGCCACGGTGCAAGGCAGTGCAGCAGTAGAGCAGATTCTCTATGCCCTGCACTGTGTCATAGCCGAAAATCGCTGCGATATCCTTATCATTGCTAGGGGCGGTGGCGCTTCCGAAACGCTTGCAGTCTTTAATGATGAACGCCTACTGCGGGCAGTAGCGGTCTGCCCAGTGCCAGTTATTTCGGCGGTCGGACATGATGTGGATATTACTCTGCTTGATGAAGTTGCTGATATCCGGGCTGCGACCCCAACGGCTGCTTGCCAGTATTGCTGTGTATCCAAAGAGGAACTTTTGGCGGAGCTGAATACTGCTAGGAGCGAATTGCAGCAGGCGATTAGCCGTCGCGTGACTATGGCACTGCAGCACACGGCTTCGCTCCAGCGAGTATTACGGGCTCGTTCCCCTATGGTGTTGTGGAGCAAAAATCGCCAGCGCCTGGCCTATCTTACTCAGTTGCTTCAGGGAAATATGCAGCACGCCCTGTGGCGGATGACCCAGCGGGTTGCTCACCAACGAGGCCAATTGGAACTTTTAGATCCCGCCCTGCCGGTGGAACGGGGCTATACCATTACTTATATGGTGCGGGAAACGGACAAGATACCGATTTATACCTGTGGGAAACTCCGCCCTGGGGATCCCCTATTGACCCGCTTGAAGGATGGAGAAGTTTTCTCCACAGTAACAGCCATTAATATCCGAAAGGAGTAGCTATGGCACAAAAAACACTGGAAAATGAGCTCAAGGAGCTTGAAAATATTGTTGCCCGCCTTTCATCGGAAGAACTTCCGTTGGAGGAAGCGATTGCCCTTTACACCAAGGGCTTGGAGTTGAGCCGCAGCTGCGATGCGTTGCTGGCCGCTGCCCGCCAGACAGTAGAAATGGGAAAAATGCAGCTGGAGGACGAAATCAATGACCTGGAATGAGCGTTATCCTACCTATTGCAGCATGATAGAAACCACCCTGCCGCAATATTTACCCTCGGTGGAGTTGCCGCAGGGTAAGGTGAGCGAAGCAATGGCATACAGCCTTTTGGGGGGTGGCAAGCGCGTTCGCGGTTGTCTTACCCTGGCGATGTGTGAGCTGTGCGGTGGCGATGTGGAAGCTGCTCTGCCACTGGCCTGTGCCGTAGAGATGATTCATGCCTATTCGCTCATCCACGATGACTTGCCCTGCATGGATAATGATGATTTGCGCCGCGGCAAGTCCTCCTGCCATGTTCAGTTTGGGGAAGGCATCGCTCTTTTGGCCGGGGATGCCCTGTTGACCCACGCTTTTTCGGCAGTGTCCTCCGCCTATTTCAGCGGCAGCCTTCCGGCGGAAACTGTTCTGCGCTGTGTTAACCAGTTGGCATGTGCGGCTGGGGTAGAGGGTATGATCGGCGGCCAGGTGATAGATACCATGCCGGAGGAAGTGCCCATGACTCCAGAGGAGCTGGAAGCCATGCACGGCATGAAAACCGGAGCGCTTATTCGAGCTTCGGCAGTGCTGGGGTGCCTTGCCGCCTGTGCCCCGCGGGATGTCATCCTTCAGGCGGATTTATATGCAGCCAAAATTGGCCTCGCGTTCCAGATTGTCGATGATATATTGGATGTGACCGAAACCAGTGAGGAATTGGGCAAATCCGCCAGCGATGCTGAAAATCACAAGACCACATATATCACCCTGTATGGCGTAGAAAAGGCCCGTGAAATGGTGCGTCGATTGGTGTTGGAGGCTGACCTAGCTGTAAAGGGCACCATGCTGGATGATGAAATGTTGTATGAGCTGGCTGATACCCTGGCTAAGCGCAATCACTAAAGAATAGGGGAGAACCAGAACTATGACAGAAAAGACAAGACTGGATGCTGCCTTGGTGGAACGCGGCCTTTGCACTGGTCGCGACCGTGCAAAAGGTATCATTATGGCGGGCCAGGTATATGTCAATAACCAAAAGGCGGATAAGCCCGGCATGACCATTTCCCCGGAGGATCAAATTGAAGTCCGGGGCGACCAGCTGGCCTATGTCAGCCGAGGCGGCTTAAAGCTGGAAAAGGCCATGAAGGAATTTGGCTTGCGGTTGGATGGCTGTATTTGTGCCGACATTGGCGCTTCCACCGGCGGCTTTACCGATTGCATGCTGCAAAACGGCGCCACCAAGGTCTACGCCATTGATGTCGGCTACGGCCAATTGGCTTGGAAACTTCGCTGTGATGAGCGCGTTATCAACCTGGAGCGCATCAATATCCGTCATGTTACCGAAAAAGAGGTACCGGAGCTGCTGGATTTTGCTTCGGTTGATGTTTCCTTTATTTCGCTCAAGCTGGTGCTGCCGGTCCTGTATCGGTTGCTGAAAGAGGGCGGCGAAGCTGTTTGTCTCATCAAGCCCCAATTTGAAGCCGGCCGGGAACTGGTTGGGAAAAAGGGCGTGGTACGGGAAGAGAGCACTCATGTGATGGTGGTGGAAAACGCTCTTTCCTTTGCAAAGGATAATGGCTTTACACCTATCCATCTCACCTTTTCGCCGGTCAAGGGCCCGGAGGGTAATATCGAATACCTTATGCATCTCAAAAAAGGTGAGTATGAGAGCGACTTGCCCATACCGGCGGAAATCGTCCGCCTTTCTCACCAAACACTCAGCGAATAATATACCGGAAAGGAGGACTGCCGGTTGGATTTCTTTCTAATTGCTAATTTTTCCAGGGAAAATGTCCCGACTGTCACCTGGGATATTTGCCGGGAATTGGCTGCGCGCGGCTGCGGTGTTTTTGCGGTTCCTGTGCCGGGGGCGTTCTATCCGCCCAATGTGCAGGTGATCAATATGGAATCAACTTGCGCTCACACTGATATGATTCTCTGCATCGGTGGGGATGGCACCATTATCGACGGGGCGCATTACTCGGCAGCGCATGGGCTGCCGGTGCTGGGCATCAATGCTGGCAGGTTGGGCTTTTTGGCCCAGGTGGAACCGGAAGATGCTGCCAAGGCGTTTGACCGCATCTTAGCCGGGGAATACACAACTGAAGAACGCTTTGGTATCTCACTTACGCGTCAGGGAGAGTCCGGCGAAGAGCTCATGGTGCCCTTTGCCCTCAATGACATCGTGTTCACCAAGCCGGTCATGACGAATATTATTGCTCTTACCATCGACTGCGATGGCCGCCGCATGAATTCTTATTTGGCAGATGGATTGATTCTATCCACTCCAACCGGTTCTACCGCTTATTCGCTTTCGGCTGGCGGCCCGGTTATTGATCCCGGCCTTTCCACAATCTCTATTGTTCCCATTTGCCCGCACAGTGTTTCTGTTCGTCCCATTGTGGTTTCGGCAGGGCGCAGCGTCACCATTCGCAGCCATCAGTCTATGTGCGCTGTGGTGGATGGCCGAGAACGCATTGAATTGCTGCCACAAACGGCTGTAACGGTGCGTAAAAGTGATAAAGCTGCGCGTTTTGTTTCCTTTGGGGAACACGAATTCTTCGAGATCCTGTCCCACAAATTGCTGCAAAGGGGTTAAAACAGTATGAAAGCAACACGCCACGCCAAAATCCTGGAGTTGATCCAGCTGGAATCAAATCATGGATATCAGATTCAGTCAGGAAGTGATGGCTTGCTTTAACTGATTCTTTCCAAAGGTTGAGTAAGGACAAAATCAGCTCTTCCGTACAGGCATTCTTACATATTGCCTGTGGAACAGTCAGATATTTGCGAAAATAGAGCATATCCTCCAGTATTTTCCCGTCCTCTTCTATAGGGTGATCATAGTTGACGGTAAAGAAATCCGGCACAGTATGGGAATAATGGAATCCGCATTTCCGATAAAATGATATTGTACTCATACTGTCTCCGGTTCCTACAGTCATAAGGCTGAACTTGTCCGCATAATGTTGGCTCAGAAAATCAGACATTTCTTTGCCATAGCCTTTCCGCTGAAATTCCGGAGCTACAGCCAGACTTTTTATTTCGCATATACCATTCCCCTCATCAGTAACTATTGCAGAACATATTGCGACACCATCTTGAGTGTACATGACAAACATATCTCCTCGTCCGATATATTTGTCAATCATACTTTCCTGTTCGTCTGCCAATAAAAGAAGCGACAAAAAACGTTTCCTTTCCGATAGTATTTTCTTTATGACTGTCTGCATTTTGAGGATACTGTTTCAGACACACTTTAGTTTACAGTCTCGTAATTTCCCATATTTTCTATCGATAGAAAATATTACGACTTACCTTGCCAATTTATAACTATTCAACTTATTATAATCTTCTTAGATCCTTATTCTGTTATTAATTCTACAATCTCATTTGCGATTTCTTCCACGGTGTATGTCGCAGTATTTCGTGCCACCTTGTCTGCTAATGATGGAGAAAAATCTAGCACTTCTTTTTTGGTTATTCCATGCCATATAGGAAGAAGGATTTGCTCCCCAGTATTTGCTTTTGTT
>OGWV01001455.1_pt1 | contig 14796 bp, 13 predicted proteins | sample 1576081 | NCBI WGS metagenome assembly OGWV01 (sample SAMEA3541541, study PRJEB24748) | human gut metagenome | biome: human gut; feature: human-associated habitat; material: faeces | place: China | collected 2012 | reverse complement strand
CCGCGCAGATCAACGAAAAAGAGAAAAACAGCGAGATGCTGATTCATATTCTCAGTCATATTGTGGAGTTTCGAAACGGAGAGAGCGGAAGCCATGTGCTTCACATTCACAAACTTACGGAGATGCTTCTGGAGAGACTGGCGCAGAAAACCGAAAAGTATCATCTGGATGGGGATACCAGAGCCATGATCGCACTTGCTTCTTCTTTGCATGATATCGGAAAAATCGGTGTGGATGAAAAAATCCTGAATAAACCGGGAAAACTGACAAAAGAAGAATTTGAGATTATGAAAACGCATACCGTCATCGGTGCAGAAATGCTGGAACAGCTTGGTATTTATCAGGACGAGCCACTGGTAAAGATCGCACACCAGATCTGCCGCTGGCATCATGAGCGCTACGATGGAAAAGGCTATCCGGATGGACTTGTGGGAGATGAAATCCCGATTTCCGCACAGGTAGTTTCTGTAGCGGATGTGTACGATGCGCTGGCGAGTGAGCGTGTTTATAAGAAAGCAGTACCGCATGAAAAGGTACTGGAAATGATCCTGCATGGGGAATGCGGACAGTTTAATCCGATCCTCATAGAATGTCTGCAGGAGATCAGTTCGCGGATCAGAAGCGAATGTTATGATGAGGAACAGGAGACCTGATATGTTAGACCAGAATACATTTACAGAAACCATACGTGCGGTACAGGATATTATCCGCACTTCGGCGGAGCCGATGACAAGAGAGGAGATCCTTTCCTATTTTAAGGATATGGATTTGAATGCACAGCAGGAAGAGATGGTGTTAGAGTTTCTGTCAACACCACATGATGATCCGCAGCCGGAAGAGAACGAACCGGAAACAAAGGAAGCGGAATATGAGGAGACCGCAGAGAAAGAAGAAACCAAAGAATCTTCTGCGAAAAAGGAATCCGCAAAAGATTCCGTCACAGACAACATTTCCACTTCTCCCATGTTTCAGATGTATCTGGAGGAACTGAAAGATATTCCGGAGTATACCAAGGAGCAGCAGATTGATATGTATAAGAAGCTGCTGGCAGGGGAAGAGAGCATGGTACACGCGCTCTCCAATGCATGGCTGCGCAACGTACTGGAAGTAGCAAAGAAACTGGCAGTTTCCCCGGAAGGATTTGAGGATATTGTGCAGGAAGGAAATATGGCGCTTTTCCTGCGCCTGAGCGAGCTGTGCGGCAGCCACGAAAAAGTGGATGTGGAAGAGGAACTTCTTACCGCGGTGGAAGAAGCGATGAAATCCTGCATCCGGGAACAGACCGGTGAGGATGAGAATGAAAATTCCGTGGTTGGAAAAGTTGCGCTGGTAAGTGAAGCGGTGAACTATCTGAAAAAACAGAACGGTGCACAGCCAACGCAGAAAGAACTTGCGGATTATGTCAAAATTCCGGAAGATGAGCTTGCAGATATTCTTTATATGATTGATAAGGCGAAAAAAGATTCCTGATCGAGGAACGAAACAGCCCTCCTATTTGACGGGAGGGCTGTTTTTATTTTCTTGCAACAAAAATACACCTCCGATACACTGTATAGATAGGAGGGCCTTCCATGGATGAACGTTTATTAGTAAAAAGGGCAAAGCGCGGGGATACCGCAGCGTTTGCCGAATTGTATGGGACAATTTATAAGAGGCTGTATCAGTTTGCGCTGTATACGCTTGGAAATACACAGGATGCGGAGGATGTGGTCAGTGCCGCTGTGATGGAAGCATTTGAAAATATCGGGAAATTGCGGAAGGAAGATGCTTTTTCCGCCTGGATGTATCGTATCGTGGCAAATATGTGCAAACAGAAAATGCGGGAATACTATCAACGGGGAGAAGAACTGACGGAAGAAAACGGTGGCTGGGACGGCTATGTATGGGGTGATACCCGTGAGGAATATATAGAAGTCCGGCGTGCATTTCTTACGATGGATGAGGAGGACCGCATGATTGTGGGAATGCATGTCTTCGGTGGATATAAGACGCGGGAGATTGCACAGATTCTTGCAATGAATGAGAATACTGTGCGGTCGAGAGAACATCGGGCGTTGCAGCGGATGGAAAAACAGTTGAAGGGATTGAGGTGAGAATATGCAGGAACAGAACCTGGAAGAATGGAAAGAGAAAATAGACAGATCCGCAGAGCAGATTACCGTGCCAGATACTCTGACACCCGGGGCTGTGCAGCAGATGCTGGAGGAGCGGAAAAACCGGACATCCGCAGGCAGGAAAGAACACAGACATTACCGGAGATTTGCCGGAATTGCTGCGGCAGTTGCAGTGCTGGTGATTGCGGTCGGAACCTATGGATGGAATAAGTATGGAACCGATGATGCGCAACCGAAAAAGGCTGCTCTTTCCGTAACAGAAACTGTCGACAGTACGCAGGATACAGAAAAGAAAGAACAAATCGGTGCATTTACTCTGGCAAAAAGTTACCAGGATGTATATGCAGCGGTACAGAAAAAATCCAATTCACAAAAGGAGTTGGCAGAAGGCACAGTGGATGATTCGTTTTTCGTGGAAGATACCGGTTCTGCCGAGGCGAAAAAAGAGTCATCCGGTACCCATTCCGACACCAATTTGCAGGTAAACGGTGTGGACGAGGGGGACATCGTCAAAAATGACGGAAATTATCTGTATGTGCTGAATGATGACCGGGTGACCATTGTGGATATTCGGGACAAAAATATGCGTAAGCTGTCGGAAATACGGCCGGAACTGACGGGAAATGACATCCTTTTGCAGCTATACGTGGAAAATGACCGGCTGTATGTTATCAAGCAGGGATGGGAAACACAACAGGAGGAGATTCAGTCCGACAGCACGGAGGCTGACAATGATTCCGGTTTTATCGGATGTTACAAAGATATCGCTTATGAACCGGACGGAAATGTGAGTACAGTTCTTTTGACGTATGACATTTCCGAACGCGCAAATCCGGTATTAAGTGCAACCATGAAAATGGATGGAGCATACCAGAGTTCCCGTAAGGTTGGAAATTTTATTTATCTGTTTACTGACCGTTGGGTGTCCAGAGACGGAAAGAACTGGAAGGCTCAGGTCATTCCGGAGATTGCCGGGGAAAAAGCAGATGCCGGATGTTTTTATGTGCAGAAGAATGGGACAACAGAAGTCATTATGGCATCTGTAAATCTTAAAGAGCCATCGAAGGCTGCAGACCATATGGTGCTTCTCGACAGCGGACGACAGGTTTATATGGGAACGGATGCAATCTATTTGTATCAGATGGAATATGAGCGTGGAGAAAAGACAAAGATCGCCAAGTTTTCTTATAAGAATGGAATGTTTTTAGCAATTGCAGAAACAACCGTAAAGGGGGCGATCTGGGATACGTTTGCTATTTCAGAAAGTGGGGGAGAACTTCGTATTCTGACAACAGATTCCCAAAATTCTTTATCCGAAAACCGCCTGTATCTGCTGGATGCGGACCTGAAAAAAGAGGGATTGCTGGAAAATATTGCAAAGGGAGAAGAAATTTATGCGGCACGGTATCTGGGAAATATAGCATATTTCATTACTTATCATAATACCGACCCGTTGTTTGCAGTAGATATTTCCGATCCGGCACATCCGAAGCCGCTGGGAAATGTAAAGATGACAGGATATTCCGATTATCTGCACCCGTTTGGAGATGGACTGTTGCTTGGCATCGGCTATGAAACCAATGCTAAGACAAGCGAGAAGACAGGGGTAAAACTGACAATGTTTGATATCTCCGATCCGATAAAACTCAGGATTTTGGATTCTGTGACGATAAACGAAGATTTCTGCAGTGCCGCAGAGAATTACAAGTGTGCATTCGTAGATACCGGACGTGGACTGGTCGGATTTGCGACAGAGACCTGGACCAAAACCAATTATAACAGGTATATGCTGTTTCAGTGGGATGGAACGTCTTTTGTAAAGAAAATTTCCTTAAAGAGAACACAGCAGAAAATGGATACGTGGACCGGTGCAGAACAGATGAGGGGACTTTCTTCGGGTGACCGTTTTTATGTGCTTCATGTGGAACGGGATGATTTTTCACTTATTTCGTATGATATGAAAAATGATTTCCAGGAGATTGAGACCAAAAAATATTAAAAACACATAAAAAATGAGACAAAAACGAAACTTTTTTGCACATTTTTCTTGAAAAAGGTTTTACTTATTGTTAAAATATGTTATAGTTAAGTAACAAAGTTGTAACAAATCGGAGGAAGTGCATTGAAGTTTAAGTTTACATGGGGCAGAAAGTTGATCGCAGGTATTTTGCTGGCGGCAGTTGTAGCAGGGGGTACTGCAGCACCGGCAGAAGCAGCAGGAAAGAAAAGTACTGCGGTTGTGGCACAGGATAATTACCGGAAAACATTGTGTAAGGGATTTCTGGGAAAGAGTTATGGCAGTGTGGTTGATGGAATCCGCTGTGACTGCAGTGGTTACACACGGGCAGCCCTGAATCGTCTGGAGAGTAAGGGACGGAAAGGGACTGCACTGAAAAATGTCAGTGTTGGAGCACATTGTACCAGAGACTGGGTAAGCGGATCGAGTATTTCGTATACAACAGGGGTTGCAACAAAGGGTGCGATCCAGTGGAATTCCGGCACAAAGAAGTCTATTGGAAGAAAAAGCAGTGGGAAAAGCCTTTCCCAGTTGGAACTTGGAGATGTAGTTGTTTATGGAAAGGGTGGTTCTTCCTCCCATATAGCCATATATTTCGGAGAATTTTCTTCAATGGAAGCGGTAAAGGATTATCTGGAAGATATTGGTGTCTATGCGAAAGGAACGATTAAGAGATCTGCAGGAGATAAGTACAGTTACAGTGGCCGCACGATTGTGCATAAGTATGGAAACAGTAGGTACTGGCGGATTCATTCTACATGCAGCGGAATTATGATTGACAATGATATTGCAGGAACCAGCAGATACACATCTTCCTTTGGTCAGTGGAAATGGACCTTTGATACGGGAATTGAAGTAGAATAAAAGAACAGACAAAAAGCCCTGCGTTTTCGGAATTTTCGAAAGCGCAGGGCTTTTTTGCATGGCAGATATTTAATCGACCAGTTTATCCAGTTCTTTGATGTATTCGGTTTCGCTTGAGAACTGATGGTTTGCTTTCTTGGCATACAGACCGACAGCTGTCTGGGATTTCTTGATTGCCTGCATGGTTCCGGCACCGGCGACGCATCCGCCCGGACAGGCCATGCCTTCGAGCAGATAGCCCGGATATTTGCCTAATGTGGCAAGCTTTAAAAGCTGACGGCATTCCTTTAATCCTTCGGCATTTGCCACCTTGATCTCCTGTTCCGGATGATCCCGTTTGATGACATCTACGACAGCCTGTGCAACACCACCGGCAACGGCAAAGTTTCTTCCGTCGGTGGAAGCGTCACTTACACCATCCGGATCTTCTTCCATGTTTTCCAGATCCACATGTTTCGCATCAAAAATACCGGCCATTTCTTCAAAGGTGAGCACGAAATCTACTTCACTGCGGACGCTGCGGCGCATTGCTTCGAGTTTTTTAGCCGCACATGGTCCAATAAAGACAACCTTCGCATTTGGGTTATGCTTTTTGATAAGGCGTGCAGTTAATGTCATCGGAGTCAGTGCCATGGAAATACAGTTGGCGTGATCCGGGAATAATTTCTTTGCCATGACAGACCATGCCGGACAGCAGGAAGTTGCCATGAATGGAAGTTCATCCGGCACTTCTTTTAAGAAATCTTCTGCTTCCTGCTTTGCACACAGATCCGCACCGATTGCTACCTCAAAAACGTCTGCAAACCCGAGTTCTTTCATGGCAGCACGCAGCTTGCCAGGGGTAACCTTTGGTCCGAACTGACCGACAAATGCAGGAGCGACAGCTGCATAAACCTTTTCACCGGACTGGATGGCACGGATTGTCTGGAAAATCTGGGATTTGTCAGCAATGGCACCGAACGGACAGTTTACCAGACACTGACCGCAGGAAACACACTTGTCATAATCGATATTGGCTTTTCCGTTTTCATCTGAAGTAATGGCATCCATACCGCACGCTTTGGCACATGGACGTTCCTGAATGATAATGGCGTTATAGGAGCAGACACTTGCACAGCGGCCGCACTTGATACATTTCTCCTGGTCAATGATAGATCTGCCGGTGGTACGGTCTAAGGAAACCGCTCCTTTCGGGCATACTTCCATACAGGGATGTGCCAGACATCCCTGACAGCCGTCTGTTACGTGCACACGTTTTGTGGGACAGGCATTGCAGGCAAATTTAATGACATTAATGAGAGGCGGAGTATAGTAAGTTTCTGCCTGGTCAGCAGCTTCAATGCCATCGGATACCGGGGCATGCTCTGCTGCACTGCGGTTTGGCAGGCCCATTGCCAGACGCAGGCGTTCGCCTACAATTGCACGCTCCAAAAATACATCGTTTCTGAAATTTCCGGTTTCTCCCGGAATAATCTTATATGGAAGTTCTTCCATACGTTCCTTTACAGGCCATTCGGTATGATAAGCCATACGGGCTACTTCTGTAAAAATTTTGTGACGGATTTCCTGAATTCGGGTTTCAACGCCTCTCATGATAATTCCTCCTTGTGTTTGTAATGGATCATTGTAAAATAAAGTTTTCTGCATTTCTATAAGATAATACCAAGAAACTCACAGAAAAACCTGTTTTGTCATATTCCGGGGATATTGTAGCAAATAATACACATACTCTCAATAAGTATGCTGTTCTTTTTGTAGAACAAATTGTATTTTTGTGCTTACTACATGATAGTTTATACGATAATGAAACGATAGAAAGGACAGGGCATGGTTCAGACAGAGGCAATCCAGCGATTTCTCTTGCATTTTAGAGGCTGTTGGAATTTTTTCAATTTTCAGCAAGACTCGTACATGGATGTACGAGTCAGGTGGTCACTGAGCCCGGAAGGCGAATGACCACCGGTTGCGTCCGCCTGATAGCAATTAAAACAAAAATTCCTACAGCCTCTTAATTGCAAGGAGCATGAGTCGGATTGCCATTGGTGTACCCCGCCCCTGTCCTTTCGAGCCATAGCCACCTTGTTCAATAACATGACAATATGCACAAAATCCCAATGTTGTTTTTGTGAATGATTTTGACGGAAAATGATTGACGATGACAGAAAATGAAATTATAATAAAACCCATCAGATGAACGATTTTGAAAGAAAATGAACGAAAAAGAAAACAAAGGAGTGAGGCATATGCTTGCAGAAGAAAGATTTTCAAGGATACTGTCCATAATAGAAGCGGAGGGAAGTGCCACAATACAGGAACTTATGACTGCACTTGACGCTTCAGAATCAACCGTCCGCCGGGACTTAATCACAATGGATGAGAATGGTCTTCTGACCAAGGTGCATGGCGGTGCAATCGCCAGACGGCCGAGTGTGAGTACACATGATGAGGATGTCAGAAACCGTAAGACGATGAATGCGGAACAAAAGAATGCAATTGCAAAGTATGCAGCATCCCTCATCCGCCCGGATGATTTTGTTTATCTCGATGCCGGAACATCCACCGAGGCGATGATCCCTTTTATTAAGGAGACGCAGGCGGTGTTTGTGACAAATGCCATCAGCCATGCAAAGCTTCTGGCGGAAAAGGGCTGCCGTGTTTATCTGCTGGGAGGCGAATTCAAATCCCAGACAGAGGCGATCGTCGGGGAGGAAGCCATGGAGATGCTTTCCAAGTATAACTTTACCAAAGGATTCTGGGGAACGAACGGAATCAGCGTCAGCAAAGGATATTCCACCCCGGAGATCAAGGAAGCCATGGTAAAGAAATATTCCATGAAGAATTGCAAACGCTGCTATATCCTGGCAGATGCCAGCAAGTTTGACCAGCTTTCCAGTGTGAAATTTGCTGATTTTGATCAGGCAACCATCTTAACAACGGAGCTGTACAAGCCGGCACTTAAAAAATACAAAAATATTGTGGAGGTGAAAGAATGATCTATACCGTAACATTTAATCCATCCATTGATTACATTGTAAATGTGGACAACTTTATGACCGGTGTGGTCAACCGTACCAGTAAGGAAATTATTTTTCCGGGTGGGAAAGGAATCAATGTTTCAATGGTACTGAAAAATCTCGGGGAAGAAAGCACCGCACTTGGATTTATGGCAGGATTTACCGGAGATGCCATCACACGGCTTCTTCAGGAGAAAGGTGTTACCGCAGATTTTATTCACGTTACCGAAGGATTGTCCCGTATCAACGTAAAACTCCGGGCACAGACCGAGACGGAAATCAACGGACAGGGACCAAAGATTGCATCAGAAGATATCCGGAAGCTTTACGGAAAACTGGATGCATTGCAGGATGGCGATACACTGGTACTTGCCGGAAGCATTCCGGATACAATGCCGGAATCCATGTATATGGATATTATGGAGCATCTTCAGAATAAAAAACTGAACATTGTGGTAGATGCGACCAGAGATCTGCTGATGAATGTACTCGCGTATCATCCGTTTTTGATCAAACCGAACAATCATGAGCTGGGAGAGATTTTCCACACGATCATCAATGACAAAGATGACGTTGTGAAATATGCGAAACGCATGCAGGAAAAGGGTGCAAGAAATGTTCTTGTTTCCATGGCAGGTGACGGAGCCGTCCTTGTGACGGAAGACGGTCAGGAGTTCCGGGCAGATGCACCGAAAGGAAAGCTTGTCAATTCGGTAGGTGCCGGAGATTCCATGGTGGCTGGTTTTGTATATGGATATTTAAATGGTGGCAGCTATGCAGATGCGTTCCGCTATGGTGTATGTACCGGAAGTGCCAGTGCTTTTTCCGAAGAACTGGCAACAAAAGAGGAAGTACTTGCATTGATGGATGCAAATAAAAAATTATTTTAAGGAGGTATACTATGAGAATCAGAGATTTGCTTGCAGCCGAGAGCATTGAGCTGAACGGTTCTGCAGCCGGAAAACAGGATGTTTTAAACCAAATGGTTGATCTCATGGCAAAAAGCGGAAAAATCCGTGATGTGGAAACTTACCGCAAGGGGGTTTTTGCAAGAGAAGAAGAAGGAACAACCGGAATTGGAGAGGGAATTGCGATCCCACACTGCAAGTCAGATGCTGTGAAAGCACCGGGACTGGCAGCTATGGTAGTAAAGGATGGTGTAGAGTTTGACGCGTTAGATGGAGCACCTGTCAATTTACTGTTTCTGATTGCAGCTCCAAACACCGAGGATAATGTACATCTGGAGGTGCTCAGCAAACTTTCCGTACTTCTGATGGATGAGAATTTTACCAACGGACTGAAAAATGCAAAGACCGTAGACGAATTCTTAAAAGTCATCGATGATGCGGAAAGCGCAAAAGATGAGGATGAAAAAGAAGACGAAACTGGGGCAAAATACAAGGTACTTGCCGTAACCGGATGCCCGACCGGAATCGCACATACTTATATGGCAGCGGAAAGCTTAGAGAAGCATGCAGCTGAGATGGGAATCACGATTAAGGTAGAGACCAGAGGTTCCGGCGGAGCCAAGCATGTGCTTACCGATGAAGAGATCGCAGGAGCGGCCGCAATCATCGTTGCAGCCGACACCAAAGTTCCGATGGACCGCTTCGATGGGAAGAAAGTCATCGAGTGTAAGGTTGCAGACGGCATCAACAAGGCAGAGCAGCTGTTAAACCGTGCGGTAGCCGGTGATGCACCTGTCTACCATGCGGCAGAGGGCAGCAGAAAAGAAGAAAAAGCAGAAGGTGGTTCTACCGCACACATGATCTATACGCACCTGATGAGCGGGGTATCCCACATGCTTCCGTTCGTTATCGGCGGTGGTATCATGACAGCGATTGCATTTCTGATCGATACCCCGCATTCCGGCATGAATATGCAACCATGCTGTATTATTCCGGTATTGATATCATGGAAGCGGTGGAAATCATGGGACACAGCAATTCGAAAATGCTGCTGGATACATACGCAGAACTGCGGAGACAGGAAGGAAAATCCATCCAGAAGCTGAACGATTTCGCAAAAAAATCATATCAAAATAATGCTTCTGACAGCACTGAAAAAGTGACTACAATCTGACTACATTTTGACTACACTTTCCCAGCATTTTACACTTTTTCGCACTGTTTCAGGCGGTTTTTATGCATCAGAAAAATAGCTGTTTCAGAACGCAAAAATACCGGAAACCCTTGATTTTACTGGATTTCCGGTATTTTTTCTGTCAAGCTGGAAAAGGGACTTGAACCCTCGACCCCTTCATTACGAGTGAAGTGCTCTACCGACTGAGCTATTCCAGCATCGGTCAGCAACATTGCTGCTGACTCAAATTATTATACATGATTATTGTCTGTTTTGCAAGTATTTTCACAAAAATAATTACAATTTAACTAAGTCAAATACATTTCCCATTTCCATTGCAGATATCTGCTCAACTCAATATTCTTCATCGTAATTATACCCATCCGGGCTGTAATCGTTATACTGCTCCTGATCGTAAAAATTATCGTAAGAATTATCATCATAAACACTGCCGTCACCATTATCGCTGACTGCCGCTTCCTGCGTCTGGTTTTCTGTCTCAGACTCGGTCTCCTGGATTCCCGGAATATTATCATCGACATCTTTTCCGGCTTCTTCTCCGTTCAGCGTATAATTCTCTTTGCTGACGGCACTGCCTTTGCTGAATCCGCTGACTTCTTCGATATGAGCACTTCGCTCCTGTACACCTGCGGACGGCTCATAATCTTTGATGCCAAACAGGTAGTCATGCAGTCTGGTAACATTCCAGGATAAGGTAACCGGAACTTCGGAATCTCCGCTCAGATCACTTGTACGGTGTTCAAACGGGAATCCGCAGGTATCCCCCAGCTGATAAGACAACATATTCATTCCCAGAGATACAATATCCGATTTGCTGAGACTGGTGGAGATCATCGGGAACACATTGTCCATGATGTCTACCAGTGTCTTCATATCTGCTTTTTTTGCTTTTGCCACAATCTTGGCGATCAGCTCTCTCTGGCGTTCGGTACGTTTGTAATCGTTTCCGGCTGTATAACGGATACGGGTGTAGGATACTGCCTGCACACCGTTCAGATGATACGTGCCCGCCACTTCTGGCTCGATACGTTCATAAGATTTTCCTGTGATTTCAGAAGTTCCGACACAGTAGTTGTTCATATGTACCACTTCTTCGTCTGTCAGATCAAAATCAAAACCGCCAAGTGCATCTACTACTTCTACCAGTGCATTCATGTTCACCGTTACAAAATCCGTGATGTCCAGATCCAGGTTCTGGTTCAGCATATTGATCGCCCATTTATAACCGCCGTTCGCATAGGCTGCATTTGCTTTTCCATAACGGTCTTCACCGATATTCAGGTAAGTATCACGGTATATGGATACCAGTTTTACCACTTTCGTGTCGTTATTGATACTCGCAATGATGATCGTATCGGTGTTTGTATAATCCATACTTCCGTCACGGGAATCAACACCGAACAGGGCAATATTGGTATAGCCATGCAGAACTGCATTCGTCTCCACTTCTTCATTCACCTGGATGTCACCGGACTGAAGCGTCACAGTATCAATATTTCCCAGTCTCTTTTCGAACTGTACATACAAAAAGCCAAATACCAGCAGCGGAATCAAAATGATCAGTTCTGTGATAAATAAAATCTTGTGTCTGCGATATTTTTTATATGCAGAACTTTTCTTGCGTGTTTTGTCTTTCTTCATGCCTTCCTCTTCGGCCGCATCTTCTGCAGCAGATTCTAATGAAATTCATCGTTAAAAAGTCTACTGAATTATTATACACTATTTAATGAACCTGTCAATTGCCTTATTTAATTCTTCGATTTCCTTCCTGTCTCCGGACTCGATCGCATCTACCAGACAATGCTGGATATGGTCCTGAAGAATGACTTTTCCGGTATTGTTGATCGCCGCTTTGACTGCTGAAAGCTGGATCAGCACTTCGCTGCAGTCTCTGCCGTTCTCCACCATTTTCTTGATGGACTCCAGGTGTCCGATCGCACGAGAGAGACGGTTTAGCACTGCTTTTGTATGTTCGTGACTGTGCGTATGCGTATGCGTGACAACTGTTCCGTCCTCCAGCACATGCGTGTGGCTGTGGGCATGTCCGCCGGAAGTCTGCTCTTTTGTATGAGCTTCCGACTGCACACCGTTTTTCTTTGTTTCCATAAAATTTTATCCTCCTGTAACTTGCCCCTTACTTCTGTTTTTCTCCCTCTGTCATTGTCATTTTTCTACATTGACCGACACAGGCAGGAAACTCTGTACTTCTCCTGCTTTTACCGGATATTCTTACCGGCTGATCTTCACATCGATCTGCTGATATGGGATCTCAATCTGATTTTCATCAAATCTGTATTTGATTTCTTCGGTGATCCGCCATTTTGCAGGAAAATAATCCTGTGGTCTTACCCAGGCATGCCACCCGAGGATCACACCGGAGTCTCCAAGACTTTCAACGACCACTTCAATCTTCTCTTCTTTCAGAATGGCCGCATCCTTCTGCAAAATAGCGAGCAGCACTTTCCTTGCCTCATTGATATCGTTTCGATAGGAAATCCCTACCTTTTCACGCAGCTGCCGTTTATCCTGCTTTGAAATGTTCGTCAGACTGCTGTTGGTGATGATTCCGTTTGGAATCGATACGGTACGGTTATCGATCGTCAGAAGTGTCGTATAAAAGAGATCCACCTTCACCACGGTTCCTTCATTTCCATGGGTGTCTTCGTGGATATAATCTCCGCTGACAAATGGTTTCATAAACAATAAGATAAATCCCCCCGCAATATTCGAAAGCGATTCTTTTAACGCCAGCACAACTCAGCGCCGTACTTATCAATCATCCGTACCAGAAAATCAATGCACCGCTCAAATTCAATATTCTGTTGCATAAGCTCCTCCCGTTATTGTTTTGATCTGAGCTTATTTTACAGAACCTGCCGGAAAACCACATTGAATAGAAATTGATTGTAAATTGACACAATCAATTTAAAAATATCCGCATTTTCTTGAATCGAATATATGTTCGTGTTATGATAGATATACTCAATCTTAACTACGAAAGGGGAATTTCTATTGAATCGATGCGATTTTTCTTCTATTAGCACTTGCTTAAAAAATCATATCAGCGAAAGTAATCAAATGAGTCAGCCTGATTTTTTATACGAATTATTTGAAGATTTTATGGATGATCCGGCAAATCAGGATTTTTCTATGGATAATGGTCTGGTTTGTCGTTGGCTGACCGGTCAAGCAAAGATCAGTCCCAAAATATCTGCCTACTATTCCAAACCCAGTAATCAGAAAAAACTGGCAGCATCGGAAAGTCTGTACGACAGACTGCCCGGAAAATACAAACTGACCACCCGTGTGATGAATATCAACTCTTGCGAGTGGGTAGAAACCCCCGTCGAACTCATCGTGGAAATAGCCAAAGGTGTGAATGACGCGACAGAGAGCGAATACCGTGCGAAAAACCGACTGGTCATCAAGGGTATTTTCGGATTCGACAACGGCGACGGCACCGCCCAATTCAGCAGCCCCGAACAGATGATCTCGGACGGAATCTGGCCGGACGAGCAGTCTGCCAACAAGAATTATGGGCCCAAATGGTTCTTGGAGATCGACGAAAACGAACAGCTGAGCGTTCCGGCCGATTTGGAAATTCCGGTCATGGCGGACGACACTAAAACGGACTATCTTCTGGGGTACGAACCATTCTACCAAACCATCTACGACACTCCGGGGCAGACTTTTCCCGCGACAGTCGACGAAAAAGGCGTGATTACCGTCAACCCGTTCTTCGGAGAATACAGTCTCGAATACCATCCCACAATCGTAGCTGCCGACCAATCGGAGAATAAAACCGCGATCTTCGTTACTCAAGGCGGAATCAAACTCATTCCGATGAAATAATGGAACCCGACATATAACCGAAAAAAGATTCCCGCTTTTCGGCGGGAATCTTTGTAAGAAACGTCGTCCCAACCGTTCGGAAGACCGACTATGCCGCTTCGCAGCACGGCATTCTTCCCATATAGCCAAGTATATAAGCAACAAAAACATCGTTTAAAGAATACAGTTGCATAAAGATATGCAAAAGAACTCATGTATCGTTTTTATCTATTCCATCAATGAATTTCATCTTTCAAAAAAATTATGCCGTACGAACATAATGTTTGTGCGGCATAATATAAATCTTCAATCACATCTTATAACTCTTTTTTCCCATTTCCGGATGCAAATTGCACCGGAAATGGGAAAAAAGAGTTATTTTTGTAAGGTTTAACCTTTACCCCGACACAAATGCTCATCACCGTCATCGTTCCGATTTACAACATGGAAGCCTACTTGTGCACCAGCCTGGACCGCCTGTTGCAGCAAAGTTTCCAGGATTACGAAATCCTGCTCATCGACGACGGCAGCAAGGACTCCTCGGGCGAAATCTGCGACCGCTATGCCAGGGAACACTCCCGGATCCGGGTCGTCCACAAACCCAACGGAGGATTGAGCACGGCCCGCAACGCGGGTATCGAACACGCCCGGGGCGAATACCTGACCTTCTGCGATCCCGACGACTGGGTCGATGCAGACTACCTGCAACAATTCGTCGAAGCAGGCATGGACGAACATACGCTGCCCGTGACAGGCATCCTGCAACACCGGGAAGGCAAATCGGACCGGCGGCTGACAGCGCCTGCCATGGACGTACAGGGCCAAGCCTGCACGGATGTTACATAGCTAAGTT
>OGWV01001451.1_pt1 | contig 14811 bp, 10 predicted proteins | sample 1576081 | NCBI WGS metagenome assembly OGWV01 (sample SAMEA3541541, study PRJEB24748) | human gut metagenome | biome: human gut; feature: human-associated habitat; material: faeces | place: China | collected 2012 | reverse complement strand
ACTTTTTTACCATCTTAATATTAAATTAAAAATCCGTCATGTAAGCGACTTGAAAGGGTATTTTTCAAAAAGAACTTTTTCTCAGAAAATATAAAAAAGAGAACCGAAGTTCTCCTTTTCATGTCTATTAGTTTAGCACTCTAGGTGGGTAAGCAAGACCATTCTTATCAAAGTAAACGTAAACTCCTGGTTGAATTTCTACCCATGTGCTAACAGCTCTCTTACCACTATCACCATAGTAATAGCTGATTCGACCATTGCCAGCACTTACTGTTTGCCCTTTTACTTGTTTACCATCTTTAGCAAAGTAATAAGTATCGTCACCAATTTTAACTTCACCAGTTACTGTCTTACCATTAGCACCAATGTAGTACCAATTGTTGTCGCCTGTTGTGAAGAATTCATTAGCCAAGCGTTCACCTGTTGCAGCATCGTACTTGCTATAAGTACCATCTGCATTCTTAACAACGCCACCTTTAACTTGACTTCCATCTTCATTAAAGTAAAGTTTTTGACCATTGATAACTTGAGCACCTGTAGCGGCAACACCATTTTCATCGAAGTGGTACCATTTACCATCGATGTTCCTCCAAGTGTTCTTGATAGCATTACCAGTGTGTGCGTCAAAGTAATAAGTTTTACCTTTAAAGGTTACTAACTTATCTTTAGCTTGGAAACCGTCTTCTCCAAAGTATTGTGTGAAGCCATCAATAACCGTAACACCTTTGGCCATGACACCTTCATTAGTGAAGTAACGGAATTTCACAACCTTAGATTCATTACCATCTTTATCAGTTTCAGTTACATCAAATTTAGTGTAACCACCCTTGTACATTTGACCTTTATAGTTATAAAGGTAAGTATTACCGTTAGCATCAACATAGAAGGCATTGCTCAACATGATACCATTTGGCAAGAAACGATAAACATCTTTACCATTTGGTGAGTATTCACCATTTGTAACCATGTGACCACGTGCATCAAAGTAATAGGTATTTCCATTGAAAGTAACAAAGGCAGATTTAGCTTGATTACCACTTGTACCGAAGTAAGTGATTCCCTTACCATCATTTGAGAACCCAGTAACAGCCTTTTCATTTCCTGTCAATTGAAGAGGAATGAAGTTACCTTCTTTAGTGACAGTGAAATATTTACCAGTTGCTTCATCGCTAAGTACATAGCCAACACCACGTTCAAGAACGTTTGTTCCGTTGAAGTATTCAGCCTTCCATTGTTTCAATTTAACAGAATCATCAATTGGTTTACCAGTTGAGATCATGTTTACCTTGAACATTTCAGGGTATTTAGCTTTAAGCTCAGCCAAGAATTCACCACCGTATTTAGCTTGGTAATCTTTACCTGATGACTTAGTATTAGCTACATAAAGCGAGTGATCAATGATAGCATCCGCAATCTTACGTCCAGCACCATCAGTACGAGTCGCTGTTACGACTTCCTTACCTGGCAATTGGTAAATTTGGTCTGGAACCCAGTCAGCGATTGCTTGGATACCCGCTTTGTGAAGGGCTTTAAGAGCATCACGAAGATCTTCTTTAGAACCATATTTATTGTTCTTACTCATGGCAAGATCATAACGATCTGCAAAGGCATAACCATTTTGGATAACTGAGTCAAGGAAAGTACCATCATCAGCAGATACAAATTGAGGTGCCATTTCAAATGATGTTACGCCCCATGATTTGAACAAATCAACATTTTCAGCAATCTTACGGTTAGTGTAGACTGAAGGGTCTGAACCATCTGGAATAGTTTGGAAGTTAGAGAATCCTTCGTAGATCAATTGTGAATCATAAGCTTCAGTCGCTTTAAGAGTCAACTCTCCAGCTTTTTTAGCTTCTGTTGAAGGCGCTACTCGGATATCTTGATCATCTGAAGCTCCAACTGGAACCCAAACTGCTACGAAACCAGACATATCAAATGTTTCATAACCCTTAATGTCATTAGCACCGAAAGTCAAGACACCGTTGCTGTCTGTTTCTTTCACGTAACCTGCTGCGATTGCATCTGCATCAGATGTAAAGTTCTTGATACCATCAGCTGTACCAACAATCAAAGCACGGTATTTCTGGTTGGCATGGATTTTACCCATTTCAACGTTTAATTTAGCTGATTGATCCAAAGTCAATTTTGGATTGTTAGCTACAAGTGTTACCTGACCAGATGTACGGCTGTATTTAGAACCTTCTGTATCATCAGCTGTCATGATGTCTTTACCATAACGTACTGAAGTGTAGACTTCACTTGTGCGGTAAAGTTCAACATCTGAATTGTCCATCTTACCATCAGTTGGCAACCAGTAAGAACGTTGCGCTTGTCCACCAGATACATACTTGATACGACTCTTCATCAAGTTAACAATGGTATCGTAATATGGAGACTTAGTTTCCATGTAATTACCATTATCTGTATAAAGGTCTCCATAGTAGACACGAGTGATCGTTTCCATGTTCTGCAACATTACAGCATAAGCTGCAGGGATGTTATTCAAGGTATATTTCTTATTGCTGCTGAGCATGTCTTTGTTGTAAATTTCAAATGCTTGCTTCATTTCAGAATCAGAGATAGTGAAACCATCTGATTTTTTATTGATTTCTTTCTTAATGATTTCAGCAATAATATCTTGAACGTTGTTATCATGGGCACGGATAAAGACGTAGTTTCCTGACGCGTCTCCGTATTTCTCATTGTATTTACCAATTGTAGACTGTTTAGCTGTACCGTCTTCGTTGTAGGCAGTGCTTCCATCTTTGTTAATCCAGTCAGTCTTAAAATCGCGTTGAGTCGTATTGAAAGTATTGTTATACAAAGGACTTACAGCCGGTGTACGTTCTTTGATTGGTTTAGCCAATGAGAAGAGGAGAGCCAAACGTTGTTTGTTTTCCATAGCAAGCGCAGCGCCATCTGTCTTGTCATTGTAGTGGTTGTCATTAAGACTCCATGCTTCAAGGACTGAGATGTGGGCAAGAGCGTTTGCTTCAGATTTGTTAACACCATAGTACTCACGGAAGTAGTTTGTGTAGAGTTGAAGCATGTCTGCATTGACATTATCTACCGCATCGACACGGATACCATCGAAGTTAGCATCCTTGTCACCCATAACAATTGAACCCCAGTTCATAAGGTAGTGAATTTGGTTCAATTGTTCCGCTTGAACAACTGGGTTTGATAAATCTACGTCATTAGCAAGCAAGAAGTCGAAGCCACCCATGTGGTTTGGGTCAGACTGCTCATCAAGAACTGACTTATTAATCGTACCAGTCTGGTTAGTAGCCGTACGGTTCAAAAGACGATAGTTAGAATTTGCCCATGGTGTACGTGAGTCATTCACATAAAGAAGGGCTCCACCTTGAAGGTGATCCTCTCCTCCACCTTTTGAATAGTTTTCAGTTTCTTTGTTCCACTGTGGTTGTGTCTTAACAAAGGCAGAGATAGTTTCACGCAACCATTGTGTTGATTTTTCAGCCTGAATCTTTTGTTCAATCTTAACTTGGATATCCTTAGCAGCACGATTTAAGTCTGCTTGCTTATCTGTGCTTGTGTACTTAGCCTCCAAGTTGAAGACTTTAGACATGTAGTTCAAGTAGTTAACTTGTGTATCTACATTTGGCCACCAAGCCATCAAAAGTGGACGGAAATCTTCTGCAGTTGATGCTTGCCAAGTCACACCATCTTTGATGATAGAAACTGGACGGTACCAGCTATCAGCAGTCAAATAACCATTAATCAATTCAAAACTTGCTTCAGATGAATCGTAGGCACGGTTATTGATTGAGAAACCATCAACAATATTTGTTGTTCCAGGTGTGAAAGAGTGTGTTGATGAACTTGTAAGGGCGCCATCTTTGCCGAAGTAAAGCAATTGACCATTTACAGTAATGGCAAAGTTTTCTTTGTGTGAACCATCTTCATTAACATAGTAATATTTACCATCAGTGTATTTGATGTTTTTCAAAGAAAGTGCTGCTTCCACTTCTGAATCTTTCAAAGCAGCTTGAGGAGCTTTAACTTCTGTATTGACGACTTCAGCCTTGACGGTAGCTGGCTGTTCTGCTGCTTTTTCAGTTGTTACAGCTGGTGCATCTGTTGTTACAACTGCTTCTTTATTTGGAACAGCTGCCACTGCTACATCAGCAGTTGTTGCTGTTGTAGCTGCTTCAGCTGTTGCTTGTGTGTTCGTTGTAGTTGCTGTTTCGACAGCATTTGTTTCTTTAGCAGGTGTTAAAATATCTGCTTCTTTTGTATTTGTACGTTTATCGACTTCTTTGGTTGCTTCTGTAGAAGTAACTAAGTCGGCTGTTGTATCTGAATTTGGTTGAGTTACTGTCTTATCTTGAGTTTCATCCGCTGAAACTGAAGATGTTGTTGCAGACAATCCTCCTACGACAGTAGCAAGTGCTGCAGAGGCAACTGCAATTGTAACCCATTGCTTCTTAACTTTATGAAGCTTATAGTGTACCTTATTTTCCATTATAATTTTCCCCGTGATTTTATTTGTCAAAATCAGACTGAAATCTATCCGATTTCAAACAATTACATTATATCATTATTTTCTAACTATTTCTCGAATTAATTGTTTTTTTATAAAATATATGTAACATAACAGTAATCTTAGAAAAGTTTTGTAACACGCCTATTTCATAGGCTTTCATTTCTCATTTTTATATCATTTGATAACTGAAACTATTTTTTAGAAAATAACTATAACACTTGATTTAATAGCATTTGTAGCCTTTCTGACTCAAAATTGATATTTGTCAGATTTTTTTCTTTAAGGAGCAAAAAAAGGCAAAATTTCTTTAAACGATTCTCGTTTTCAAGAAATTTCACCTATAAATTCATGTCAAATCATATCGTTTTTCACTTAATCTCTCAGATTAAGATTAGATTGATTGATTATTTATCAAAATCAGCATAACCATTTTCATCGAAGAAGACAGTCTTACCGTCTTGGAAAGTGATCCATGTGTTTGTCACACGTTCTCCAAGAACTGATTCGTAATACTCCACTCCTTTTGCTGTGCTAATAGGGCTTCCTTTAACCTGACGTCCCAAGTTATCAAAGTAATACTCTTTGCCATCAATGTTTTGACGTCCAGTTACAGCCTTACCATCTTTGAAGTAATACCAAACATTGTTTCCAGTTGTCAAGAAACGGTTATTAAGACGCTCACCTGAATCTTTATCATAGTATGAAAGTGAACCGTCAGCATTCTTAACAAAGTCACCTTTAACTTGGCTACCATCTTCTTTGAAGTAATAGTTTTTACCGCCAATGCTATAGGCACCTGTCACGATTTCACCATTATCTTTGGCATAGTACCATGTCTTACCACCATCAAGTGTGAAGAAGTCAGATTTAACTTGGCTACCATCAGCATTGAAGTAATAGTTAAGGTGGTCAATTGTTTGACGACCTGTGGCGAGGTTACCATCCTTATCAGCATGGTACCACTTGCCGTTTACTTCGAAGAACTTGTCTTTAACCTTGTAACCATTATCTACAGTGTAGTAGCTAATCTTGCCATTTTCAGTAACAAATTCACCTTTAACTTGGGCACCATTTGCACGGAAGTAGTATTCGTGACCATCCAAAGTAAGGGCACCTGTCACATTTTTACCAGCTGCATCACGGTAGAACCATGTTGAGCCATCTGTTGTGTAGAATTCACCCTTCTTAGCCTGTGCATAGCCTTGATCATTGAATTCATACCAGATACCATCGATTTCAGCCCAACGATTTGTGTAGGCATTACCTGAATTTTTATCGAAGAAGTAGAGTTTTCCGTCTGGAGTAACATACTTAGTACCTTTAGCTTGGAAGCCATTTTCATCAAAGTATTGCAATCCTCCACCAGCATAAGTCAAGCCAATTGCCATTTCTCCAGTTGGTGAGAAATAACGGAATTTAGCTTCTGTTTCTGAAGTACCTTCTTTCGGTACATCGAATACAAAGTAACCATCTTTGTACTGCTCACCAAAGCTACCAAAGTAATAATATTTACCATCCTGTTGATAAATAGAATCACGAAGCTGGATACCGTTTGGCAAGAAGAAATAAGTCTTACCATCGATATCTTGACGACCAGTTAACATATAACCTTCTTTATCGAAGTAATAGTAATTTCCAGCATATTTAATGAAGGCATTCTTAGCTTGGAAACCACTATTATCAAAGTAGGCCATACCCTTACCATCATAGTAGAAACCTGTCTTACCACCTTGGTCTGTCAAAGGTTTTGGCAAGAAGATACCATTATCAGTAACTTGATAATAGCGACCAGTAGCATCGTTGCTGAGAACATAACGACTACCACGACCAAGGATATTAGTACCATTCATGTACTTAGCAGACCATTGCTTGATTTTAACAGATGGATCAATCTTCTTACCAGTTGATATCATCACATCTTCAAACAACTGTGGATATTTCTTTTGGAGCTCATCAAGGAACTCACCACCATATTGAGCTTGGAAGTCCTTACCTGATGATTTAGAATTTGCAACATATAAAGTGTTATTGATATAAGCATTGGCCTTTGGAGTACCATAACTATTAGCACGTGTTGCTGTTACAACTTCTTGTCCTGGCAATTGGTAAAGTTGATCTGGTACCCAGTCAGCAATTGCTTGAATACCTTGCTTGTGAAGGGCTTTAAGTGCATCACGAAGATCTTCTTTAGAACCGTATTTGTTATTCTTGCTCATGGCAAGGTCATATCGGTCAGTAAAGGCATAACCATTTTGGATAACAGAATCAAGGAAGGTACGGTCATCAGCCGATACAAATTGAGGAGCCATCTCGAATGATGTGATTCCCCATGACTTGAAGAGTTCTGCATTTTCTGCAATCAATTTATTAGTATATTGGCTATCTTTTTCAACAAAATCTTGGAAGTTTGAGAAACCTTCATAGATAACTTGTGAGTCCAATGCTTCAGTAGCAGAAAATGTCTTGTCAAGTTTCTTATCTGAACCTTTAACACGGATATCTTGGTTATCAGGTGCACCTACTGGTACCCAAACACCAAGATAACCTCTCATATCAACAGTTCGATACCCCTTGATTTCATCTCCACTGAAAGTCAAGTTTCCTTCAGCATCAGTGTATTTAATTTTTCCAGCTGCTGCTGCATCATTTTCGTAAGTGACAATTCCCTTATCAGTACCAAGAAGTAATGGACGGTAGGCTTGGTTAGCATGAAGTTTACCCATGTTAACTTTCAAAGTACCATCACCCAGTGAGAAATCCTGATTATTGGCAATAAGTGTCAACATACCAGAATGTTTACTTGTTTCTGCTACACCCGTAGTTTGGTCAGCAGTCATAATATCTTTACCGTAACGAACAGATGACAAGATTTCTTTTCCATTGAACGTGTCGACTTTCATCGATTGTCCACCTGAAACATATTTCATACGGTTCTTCAAGAGCGTTGTGATAGCATCGTAGTAAGGAGACTTGGTAGCCATATATTGGCCGTTATCCGTATAAAGATCTCCATAATAAACACGAGTTACCTGCTCCATATTTTGAAGAATCAAAGCATAGGCAGCTGGAATATTGTTAATAGTATAACGTTTTTCTGCCTTCTTCATATCTTCATTATAGATTTCAAAGGCACGTTTCAATTCAGCATCAGTCATGGTATAACCATCTGATTTTGGATTGATCTCTTTTTGAACAATATCACGAATGATATCTTGAACAAGGTTATCATGAGCACGCGCAAAGATATAGTTAGCTTGTGTATCTCCATACTTACTATTATTTGTACGGTCTGTCAAACTGCTAGTAATCAAATCTTTCAATGAAGAGCCCGATCCATAAAGTGCACCCATAATTGCATAACGAAGGTTATTATCCATGGCAAGGGCTGCACCATCATGTTTTTGATTATAAGCATTATCATTTAAATCCCAAGCTTCAAGGATAGAAATGTGAGCGAGTGCATTGGCTTCAGATTTATCCACACCAAAGGCTGCTCGGAAGTAGTTTGTATAAACTTGGAGAAGGTCAGCATCGACATTGTCAACTGCATCAACACGGATACCATCAAAGTTAGCATCCTTATCACCCATAACAATTGATCCCCAGTTCACAAGATAGTGAATTTGGTTCAACTGCTCAGCTTGCACAACTGGATTTGAGTTATCAACGTCATTGGCAAGTAGGAATTCATAACCACCCAAGTATCTTCCTGTACCATTTAGAGAACCATCTTGGTTACTTGGTGTACGGTTAAGCAAACGGTAATCAGAATTTGCCCAAGGTGTCTTGTCATTATTGACATAAAGAAGAGCTCCCCCTTGAAGGTGGTCAGCAAGGGTATAGTTTTCAGTTGTAGTATTCCACTGGTCTTGTTCTTTTACAAAAGACTCAATTGCTTGACGAAGCCATTCAGTTGATTTTTTAGCTGAAATTTCTTGTTCAATCTTAATTTGAATTGTCTTAGCAGCTGCATTCAATTCAGATTGACTTTGGCTGGTTGAATAAGTTGCGTTAAGGTTAAAGTGTTTAGAGAAAGTATTGAGGTAGGCAACTTGTGTATCTACATCAGGCCACCATGCCATCAAAAGTGGACGAAAGTCTTTCTCAGTTGATACACGCCATTTTTCACCATTTTCCAAAATAGTGACTGGACGATACCAGCTATTTGGTGTCAAATAACCATCTACCAACTCAAAGCTTTCTTTCTTAGAATCGTAAGCACGGTTATGTGAAGAGAAAGCATCAACTAGATTAGTTGTACCTGGTGTGAACGAGTGTGTTGATGTGCTTGTCAAAGCACCATCTTTACCAAAGTAAAGCAACTGGCCATTAACTGAAACAGCAAAGTTTGTTTTGTATGAACCATCTTCTTTGACATAATAGTATTTACCATCAACTTGTTTGATGTTGTCCAAAGAGAGTGCTGCTGTTTCTTCTTTTTCAGTAACACCAGATTTTGGTTTTTCAGCTACTGTAAGCGTTGTATCTGTCGCAGTCGCAGTTGCAGCTGGTGCTTCTGTTGTCGCACCATTTGCTACTGCTGCACGATCAGTTGTTGCTGGTGCCACCGTATTAGCACTTGTATCTGCTGCAGTGGTTACTGCCGCAGGAGTTTCGACCGTTGCAGTATCAGCAGCCTTGTCAGTTGTTGTTGCTGTCGCATCTGTCGTAGCAGTTGCTGCAGGAGCGGCTACTTCATGCGTTTCTACCACAACATCGCTTTCAGCTGTCGTAGAGGCAACTGGTTGAGTTGTTTCATCAGCTGAAACCTTTTGATTGGCAACTGTAGCACCACCTACGATAGTGGCAAGTGCTGCCGAAGTGACGGCAATCGTCACCCACTGCTTCTTAACTTTGTGAAGCTTATAATGTACCTTTTTTCCCATTTTCGGTCCTCATTTCATTTTCCTCGTTTGAATAAAAATCTACATAATTCAAACAATTTCATTATAGCATATTTTTTTCAGCCATTTCGAGTCTTTATCAAGTCATTTCAATTTTTAATCATAATGTAAATTGAAAAACATTTTGACAATCATTAAAAACTACCGAATGTCGAAAACGGTAGTCTTTTTCTATTTTTTAGGAAAATTTTTAGAAGTAATCGAGAGGTAAATAAGCTATCTCTATTCAATCAGTTAGCGATTTTCAAGTCAGCTATTAAGCAAAAACGACGTTATGTTGGACTTAGTTATGCGGTTAACTTCTAAATAAAAATTAACACAGACATACCGCCTGTGTCAATGGTTAAGCGCATAACCATGATAATGCACAAAACACCTCTTTCATTTTGTGCATGATTGCATTCGCGCCCTTATATTGTATCTTTTATTTACATTTCTTAATGTAAAATTCGACTCACCGACTCCCGCTCCACCAGTTTAACCGGAAGAACATGCGGCTCCTGTGCCACCTGCTCTGCATTTTTATCGCGTAAAGCGAGTAACGCCTCCACCGCCATCTGTGCCTTTTTCCCGATGTTCTGATTTATCGTTGTCAATTTTGGGCGCGCCAGCCGCGCGTATATGAGATCATCAAATCCGGCAATCGAGATATCCTCCGGAATCCGTACACCATGACTTTGTAAGAATGCGCTGACCTCGAGCGCATACAGATCAGATGCAACAAAAAGCGCCGTATAATTCTTAAATTCCGGCAGCCACTGCTGCAATTCGAGTTCTCTTACTGCCTCTGACGTAGAGAAAATATAATGATCCTTCTCCGTCGTCTCAAGTCCTGCTTCTTCCATCGCACGCTGCAATCCCATCCAACGATAATGATCAATATCCAGATCATTGTCCGCAAGCATCGCAATCTTCGTATGCCCCTGACTGATCAGGTATTTTCCCATCTTGTAACCACCGCCGAAATCGTCTGTCGCGATATTCACGAAATTCGACTTGCGATTCAGATAAGTATCGATCGAAACAACACCTTTCCGGTATTTCTCACACAGGCTCTTCAGCTGACTCTCTGCCACGTTACACACGATCAAGCCCTCGAGATTCCACGCGATTGCCTGCTTTAATACTTCTTCCTCACTCTGCTGCACGATCAGATACATATAACAGTCATGCGCACGGATCTCCGCCTCCAGATTTCCGACCAAAGCGCTGTAATATGGATCCTCCATCGTAACCTTCATACCCGGCCTCTCCGGGATCACCACCCCAATCATATTGGAATTTGTCTGTGCCAGCATCATCGCTGAACGGTTGCGCACATATCCCATCTCGTCGAGTGCCTTTTGGATCCGCTCACGCACCTCTCCCGAAACGCGCTGATCCTTACCATTAATCACATTCGATACCGTCGCGGTACTGACGCCGACCGCCTCCGCCACATCCTTAATTCGAACCATTCTCATCCCTCATCGCAACTGTTTATACGGAATTCAACTCTTCCAACTTGCCTATCGCTGCTTTGTCAGTTCCACATACTTGCAGATCATCTCCACCACACCGTCCACGCCAAGCACGGATTCGTCGAGGCAGAGGTTGTAATTTGCAGCTTCCCCCCAAGCCTGATTGCAGTAATACTCATGGTATGCCCTGCGTCTCGCATCTGTTTTCTCTACGAGCTGCTTTGCCTTCATCTCCGGGCAGCCATGTTTCTCCATGATCGTCTGCACGCGCACTTTCTTATCGCCGCACAGGAAAACTGTCACGGTATCCGGTTCCTGACCATACACATAATTTCCGCATCGTCCGATGATAACGCACGGTTCATCCCCGATCGTCGCCTGAAATGCCTTCCCCGGAGTCTGCCAGATCGTCTCGTTCTGCTCCCCTTTTACCATCGCAGCCAGAAACGGATCAGCCTCTTTTTCCCCGAAGAAATTCGGGTAACGCTCATAGACACCGTTCTCGTCCGCTAACGCCTGAATCGTTTTCTTATTGTATAATGTAAGTCCCAGCCGTTCCGCCAGTTTCTCACCAACCAGATCGCCGTTACAGCCACACTGTCTTCCTATCGTAATTCTCATATTGAACACCATCCTCTCTACTTTTTCAATTCCTTTCGAAAATCTTCCCATTCCACGATTCTGCCGCTTCGCCCGATTCCCCGGAAAAAGCCTGCGTTCCGGCGCGGCTTCCTGCCCGGATTCTTCGAGATCATCAGCTGCTGGTGAAATGTGTAATCTTCCCATTCAAGCAGCGTGAACGGATGCTCCTCCGTCACAACCACATACACATTCTTCTTGGTATACTCCGGATAATGCCCCTCGTATCCGTGATTTTTCATCGCCTTTTCCACCTCGCGGCGCGCATGCTGCATCGATGCATTCATCTGCTTTCCGTAATCTCTGGCCGGATACGGTTTCGATGCCTTGACCACCTGCTCATACAGATCATGATAGATCGCCTCCCGCTTCGGAGAGCGAAGCGCCTTGCTTAAAATCTTCTCCAGCCGCTCCGTCGGGAAAAGGCGGTACAGCCGAATCATCTGCGCATACATCGTATCCCCCACTTTGAGCGCCACGCGCTCCATGGCATCAAGCCCTTCTCCCCGCAACGGAAAATGCCACGCAAGCGGATCCTCGATCGGTGACCAGTCTCGGAACGGCGAAAAATAAATGAGACTTTGCAATTCACATTCTGTCTTGTTGCAATATTTCTCCCCCATGTACCGGTACTTATCTGCAATCGTGCCGATCATGTATACCAGCTGGCGCCACTGCTCCTGTCCCTTCATCCAGAAGTGCCCGATCTCATGATAACGGAAACATGCCGTATGTTCCCGCAGATTTCGGAACCAAAGCGTGCACACATTCTCCTCTCCCTGGTGCATCACCAGTCCGTAACGAGCCGATTCCGTCAAAAGCTCAGCACTTGTCACCGGTATATCTGCCACATATTCTCCCTGCAACGATGCATCCTGCACATCCAGATAACACTCCACCGCATCATTTAAAATATAAGGAATCACGTACTGCGTCGCTCCGTCTTTACCGTGTTGCTCACACAGTTCAAACGCGCCGTAGTCAAGCAGTTCCGCGATTCTTTTAAAGCATTCCGGCATCTCATCCGTGAGTCCCGGAAGCATCTGTTTTAATTGTTCATTTCCCTTCATTTTTGTTCCTTTTTCTACTGTGCCTTCGCTGATTGCAACCTGCTCCGGTTTGTTCCCATCAGAATGATTGCACATTTCCATTTTCTTTCCATATATACTCTACATTATATCCACCTCTTCGTTTACTGTAAAGACCGCTTGCAAGTCCCGGAAAAATGTTATACAATGCAATCGTTTCTGCAAACTTAATAATTTGTAACTGTTCAGAGCCAAGCAAAATTTCATAAAACAGGTGTAAAATGCTTGCATTTTTAAGACTGTTTTTGAAATTTTATTTGGCGGATACGCCACACCGACGAAATGCGTAGCATTTTGGAGGTTGGCTCTGAACAGTTACAATAATTTAAATAAATGCACGAAGCATCACATTATTATGAATGTGATTGGCATAACTTGAATACGAGGAAAACTTTATGAGAAAAATCGCTTTTTTTGATGTAGATGGAACTTTAACTTCGGAGATCGACGGTTCGATCCCGGCAAGCGCGGTCAATGCGATCCGCGCAGCGCGTGCCAACGGCAACTTAATGTTTATCAATACCGGGCGCTGTTTTCACAACCTGGAAGAACGTTTTCAGTCGATCGGATTTGACGGATTCGTATGCGGCTGCGGAACGGATATCTATTGTGACACCAGGCAACTGATGCATGTAACGCAATCCCACGAAACAACCATGCAGCTGCTCAAGAAGGCAAAAGAAGTCGATATGGATATTGTATTTGAATCCTGTGATTCCACAATATTTGACATTTCCCGCCCAATTCATGATCCAGACGCTCTCAAGCTGCAGGAAGAAAATTTAGAAAAAGGCTTTGAAGAATTTGATCCATGGACGAAACCAAACTTCTGCTGTGACAAATTTGTTACCTGGATCCGCAACGAGGCACAGCTTAACGAATTCCGTAAAGTCAGTGACCAATTCTTTGAATGCATTGACCGCGGCGGTTTATTCCGCGAGTTTGTACCGCTCGGCTATACGAAAGCAACCGGTCTGCAGTACATCTTAGATCACTACGGACTCACCAAGAAAGAGGCTTACGTCTTCGGCGATAGCAACAACGATCTGCCAATGCTAACCTACGTTCCGAACAGTGTCGCGATGGGCAATGCTGATCCGGAATCTCTAAAGAAACAGGTTTCTTATGTTACAAAAAAATCCAGTGAGGACGGAATCGCCGCAGCACTGGAACATTTCGGATTTATCTAATTCCTATTCATTTTATATACATCCATCTTAAAAGGGAACTTTTACAGTTCCTTTTTTATGTACAAAAAAACTGCCTCACTGAGTGAGACAGTTTTTCGTTTACTTGTATGTAACTGTGATTAGCCCTGAGAGATAGCTCCAGTTGGGCAAACACCTGCACATGTACCACAATCTACACAAGCAGATCCGTCGATCTCGTACTGAGAAGCACCTGCAGAGATTGCTCCTACAGGACACTCGCCTGCACATGTACCACAGCTAACGCATGAATCAGAAATTACGTATGCCATAATAGAATCCTCCTTAAATAATGATCATTATTCACCTTAATTGGTTTAAAGCTATTTTAGTACAAACCCTTCATAAGTTCAAGAGGTCAGCCAAATGTATTTAATTTGATGCACGCGCATGTGTTCCTAATTCCAGGTAATAAAATGATAACTGTCAAGTACCTGAAAGAATTTTGCCAGTCTTTCGTACAATGGATTGGCTTTCTCTCCGAACTGCTCCTCCACTTCTTTGCCAATGGCGATGATGTCTTTCTCACCATCCATGATTGGCCAGACAAAACTTCCCATTTCGTCAAGGTGAATGTGCGTAACCTTTGGCTTGTGGAAAAATTTCTGTGCCAGCCGGTTGAAAAAGCCGGTATTTTCGATATCCAGTGTAACGATTCCTTTTTCGTCCTTCGCCCATGCAATGGCTTCATGACGCTTTGGTTTTCTTTCCAGATAATTTTCCTGTTGATCTTTGTTTGTTTTTTTCTTCATCTCTATTTACTTTCTTTTTTCTTCTTCCAAAAAGAAAATTTCAGTACCAAAAGAATAATCAGCGCAAATACAACCAGACTTCCGATTGTAGCTACCGGCTCAGAAAGGTTGAGCTTTCCGGACAAGTCGATAACCTCGTCAATCTTAAATACAGCAAATACGGCAAGAAGGATACCAACAATACCTTCACCTGCGATCATACCTGAGCAGTATAGCATACCATCGCTGATCATACGCTCCTTGTCTTTCT
>OGWV01001442.1_pt1 | contig 14896 bp, 11 predicted proteins | sample 1576081 | NCBI WGS metagenome assembly OGWV01 (sample SAMEA3541541, study PRJEB24748) | human gut metagenome | biome: human gut; feature: human-associated habitat; material: faeces | place: China | collected 2012 | reverse complement strand
AGAATGTAGAAAGCGGATAGATTATTATTTGAAAAAGACCAGTCTTATACAGTGACACCGGCTCCAAGTGTGACGCCAGATCATACACCTGAGGTGACACCAGAACCAAGTGCGACACCAGAACCAAGCGCGACACCAGAACCTAGTGCAACGCCGGACGATACCCCCACAGTGACACCAGAGCCTAGTGCTGCACCTGAGGTGACCCCCACTGTGACTCCTGGACTTTCAGCAGAGAGCCAGCAGAAGGTAAGTGCCCTGATCAAAGACATTGATAAAACCTTCAAGCAGGAATTAGATAAGAAAAAGAAGAAAAAAGTCAAAGCCCTGAGAAAGACCTATAACAGCTTTTCAGACCAGGAGAAGGCTGCTGTTACTAATTACAAGCTTCTTACCGATATGGAGAAGACGATCAGCCAGCTGTCCGGGGCAGCAGACGAAAAAGATGCAGATAAGATTGACAGCACCACAACGCAGGCACTTAATGGAACCCCAGTCTACTATGCATCTAATCTTCATGCAGGCAAGGAATTTTATCTGAACAGCCTGCAGGAGAACTATCAGCTGTCATTTTCTGATGATTTTGCAGATGTTATGGAGCAGATTGAGACAGAGTATAAAGCTGCCAATCAACTGACAGATGTATCTGATTCCGAAGGTGGTGTTACCACATCCGCAGATACCCTTCTTGTACGCAACTGGCAGGATATACTTGCCATATATGTCTATGAGAAGAGCCTTGATGGTGCCACTTCTTTTACGCTGGATTCTTCCTGTAAGGATGATCTGGCAGCTATTTTTGCCAGGATGAATCCTGTTGTGAAGGACGAAAGTAATTCTAACAGAGTTACATATGGAAATTACCATATTAACCATTACATTAAAGAGAATAAGATCCCCAAGGATGAGAGGGGGATTTTGAAGAAATATCTTGAAACAGACTGCAAGCTTCTTTGTGCAACCGTTACAGCAGCCAAGGGCTTTGTAAGACAGAGTGTTGGCGATGACGTTTCAGAAGAGCGTGTAAACGTAATTGCAGCTGCTTATTCACTGGTTGGTAAGGCAGCGCTGGCCGGTGCGTATCGCGCGCCCCTATGCGCAGAAGTTCGCTCCGAACAAGCCCATGAATAGCGGCCAGCGTATCATCGACACGCTCTTCCCGATCGCCAAGGGCGGCACGGCCGCCGTGCCCGGCCCGTTCGGCAGCGGCAAGACCGTCGTGCAGCACCAGCTCGCCAAGTGGTCGGACGTGGACGTCGTCGTCTACATCGGCTGCGGCGAACGCGGCAACGAGATGACCGACGTTCTCATGGAGTTCCCGGAGCTGACCGACCCGCGCAACGGCGAGCCGCTGATGAAGCGCACCGTGCTCATTGCCAACACCTCCGATATGCCCGTGGCAGCGCGTGAGGCGTCCATCTATACCGGCATCACCATCGCCGAGTACTTCCGCGACATGGGCTATGACGTCGCCGTTCTGGCTGACTCCACCTCCCGCTGGGCCGAGGCCCTGCGTGAGATGTCCGGCCGTCTGGAAGAGATGCCCGGCGAAGAAGGCTACCCGGCCTACCTCGCGTCCCGCATCGCGCAGTTCTACGAGCGCGCCGGCTGCATCCGCTGCATCGGCAGCGAGGGCGACCGCCGCGGCTCCGTCACCGCCATCGGCGCTGTCTCGCCTCCGGGCGGCGACATTTCCGAGCCGGTCTCGCAGGCCACCATGCGTATCGTCAAGGTGTTCTGGGCGCTCGATTCGAGCCTGGCGTATGCCCGCCACTTCCCGGCCATCAACTGGCTGACGTCTTACTCGCTGTATGTTGACTCGCTCAAGCCGTGGTATGAGGCCACGTTCGGCGAGGAATATATGGCCAACCGCGACAAGGCCATGAGCATCCTGCAGCAGGAATCCGAACTGCAGGAGATCGTCCGCCTCGTTGGTCAGGACGCACTGTCCCCGGCTGACCGCCTGACGATGGAGACTGCCAAGATGATCCGTGAGGACTTTCTGCAGCAGAACGCCTTCGTCGATATCGACAGCTACTCCGAGTACCGCCGTCAGTTCCTGCTGCTCGGCCTCATCCTGCACTATGACGCCGAGTGCCGCGACGCGCTCGGGAAGAACGCGCCGATGCACAAGCTCTTTGCCATCCCTGCCCGCGTCGACATCGGCCGCGCCAAGAGCGTGCCGAGCGACGAGTACGAGCAGGTCTATGCCAAGATCGCCGCGGACATGACCGCGCAGATCAAAGAGATTATCGCCGGAGGTGAGGAGCAGTGATTAAAGAGTATAAAACGATCCAGGAGATCGCCAGCCCTCTGATGATCGTCAAGAACGTCGAAGGCGTGACCTACGACGAGCTGGCCGAGATCGAGCTCCCGAACGGTGAAGTCCGCCGCTGCAAGGTCCTCGAGGTCGAGGACGACCACGCGGTCGTGCAGCTCTTTGAGAGCGCGCAGGGCATCAACCTCGCACAGTCGAAGGTCCGCTTCCTCGGCCATCCGCTGCAGCTGGGCGTGAGCGAGGATATGCTCGGCCGCGTCTTCAACGGCATGGGCGAGCCCATCGACGGCGGCCCGGCGATCCTCGCCGAGGAGCACCGCGACATCAACGGCCTGCCGATGAACCCGGCAGCCCGCGCCTACCCGGCGGAGTTCATCCAGACCGGCGTTTCCACCATCGACGGCCTGAACACCCTCGTCCGCGGCCAGAAGCTGCCGATCTTCTCGGCGTCCGGCCTGCCGCACGCCGCGCTGGCCGCGCAGATCGCGCGCCAGGCGAAGGTGCTGGGCGACAACGAGAACTTCGCCGTCGTCTTCGCCGCCATCGGCATCACGTTCGAGGAGTCCGAGTACTTCATTCAGGAGTTCCGCCGCACCGGCGCCATCGACCGCACGGTCGTGTTCTCCAACCTTGCCAACGACCCCGCCGTCGAGCGTATTGCCACCCCGCGTATGGCGCTGACCGCGGCCGAGTACCTGGCCTTTGAAAAGGACATGCAGGTGCTGGTCATCCTGACCGATATCACCAACTACGCCGAGGCTCTGCGTGAGGTCTCCGCGGCAAAGAAGGAAGTCCCGGGCCGCCGCGGCTACCCCGGCTACCTGTACACCGACCTGGCCACGCTCTACGAGCGCGCCGGCCGCCGCATCGGCAAGTCCGGCTCGATCACCATGATCCCGATCCTGACCATGCCCGAAGACGACAAGACCCACCCGATCCCCGACCTGACCGGTTACATCACCGAGGGCCAGATCATCCTCTCCCGCGACCTGTACCGCAAGGGCATCATTCCGCCCGTGGACGTGCTGCCCAGCCTGTCGCGTCTGAAGGATAAGGGCATCGGCGAGGGTAAGACCCGTGAGGACCACTCCGGCACGATGAACCAGCTGTTCGCGGCCTATGCCCGCGGCAAGGACGCCAAGGAGCTCATGACCATTCTGGGCGAGGCGGCCCTGTCCGACGACGACAAGCAGTTTGCGAAGTTCGCCGATGCATTTGAGCAGCGCTACGTCAATCAGGGCAACAACACCAACCGCACCATTGAGGATACCCTTAACCTCGGCTGGGAGCTGCTGAGCCTGCTGCCGCGCACCGAGCTCAAGCGTATCAAGCCCGAGCTGATCGAAAAGTATATGCCCGAGACCTGAGCGCATCCGTCCCGCAGACTTACCAAGTGAGGTGATTTGATGGCAAATACGGCAATTACCCCGACAAGAATGGTGCTCAACCAGCTCAAGGGCCGGTTGAAAACCGCTCGCAGGGGTCATAAGCTCCTCAAGGATAAGCGTGACGAGCTGATGCGTCAGTTCCTCGACAACGTGCGCCTGAACAAGCAGTTGCGTGCAAAGGTCGAGCAGGGACTCACGGAGGCGTTCGGCTCTCTGTCGGTCGCGTCCGCGATCATGTCCCCGGAAATGCTCGAACAGTCGCTGCTCTACCCGCGGCAGAGCGTCGAGCTGGGCATGACCTATCAGAACATCATGAGCGTGAACGTGCCGGTCTACGATTTCCAGACCCGCAACAGCGATCCGTCCGAGATCTTTCCGTACGGCTTTGCGCAGACGTCCGGTGAGCTGGACGATGCGCTCGAGAAGCTGGCGGAGGTGTTCAAGGACATGCTCGAGCTCGCGCAGGTCGAAAAGACCACGCAGATGCTCGCGCAGGAGATCGAAAAGACCCGCCGCCGCGTCAACGCGCTCGAATACGTTATGATCCCCGAGCTGGAGCAGAACATTCGTTACATCTCCATGAAGCTGGACGAGAACGAAAGTTCGACCAAGGTGCGCCTGATGAAGGTCAAGGAAATGGTCCTCGAGGACGCACACCACTACAAGCAATAAGTATCGGAAAACCGCCGCATCTTGGATGCGGCGGTTTTTGCAGCAGTTGGAAGCAGTCGCTGCGGCAAGAGACGATCGCGCAGCGGGGGAGCTCGAGGGGGCAAGGCCCGCCTCGAATGAGATGCACTCCGAAAGCACAAACCCATTTGTGTTTTCGGGTTTTCTCCTCGGCCGAAAATCCTTTCGGCCGAGGAGAAAACCGCCGCATCTTGGGATGCGGCGGTTTTTGCGCGCTATTCTCGCTCTATTGGTTTTCGTCCCGCTCCATCAGCTCGAGCAGCCGTGCCGTCTCGGCAGCGGCGTCCGGCGCGTTTGCCTCGACCTGTAGGGCGGAAGCGTTCGCGTCCGGCCGGATGCTCAGCTCCCAGCCGCCGTCGCGCAGGTGCAGCCCGTCGGTAAAGTCCGCCCCGGCCTCCATCATGGCCTCCGAGACCGTGCGCATCAGGTGCGCGCGGTCGCGGCAGGGGACGGTGCGGCGGTTCGGGTCTGCGTGCGGGAGCTGCGGCGGCAGGTCGTCCGGAGCGTCCGGCTGCGCCGGGCTCAGCCGCCCGTCAAGCACGTCAAGACTGCACCGGTAGTAGGCGCGCGGCGTGCCGATGTCGCACCAGTAGCCGTCCATCGGCACGCCGAGGATCGGCTCGTGCGCCGCGAGCAGCAGCGGGAAGAGATCTTTGGCAAAATCAAACGGCTGATCTTCCGGCACATAGGCCATTGCCCGCGGGGAGACAATATAGATCCCGGTGTTCACAAGATCGGTCACGACGTGCTCCCAGTCCGGTTTTTCGATGAAGTGCTGCACAAGCCCCTGCCGGTCCTGCAGCACGAGCCCATACTGCAGCGGCTCTGCGTTCGGGTAGAGTGCGATCGTTACGGCCGCGTCCGCCTGCTGGTGCCGGCGATAGAGCCCCAGCAGGTCAAAGCTGCACGCGGCGTCGCCGCTGATGACGAGAAAATCCTCCCTGCCGTAAAAGTCGCTGCACGCGCGCACGCCGCCGGCCGTGCCGCGGGGTTCGGATTCGATGCGGTATTTCAGGTGCACGCCGTAGCTGCTGCCGTCGCCGCAGTGCTCCTGAATGACCTCCGGCCGGTAGCACAGCGTCATGCACACGTCCGTGAAGCCGTTGCGCCGCAGCAGATCCAGCAGCCGGTCGAGCACCGGCACGCCGACGAGCGGCACCATGGGTTTCGGCAGGCTTCCGGTGATGCTGCGCAGCCGCCGGCCCTGACCGCCGGCCAGTAAAATTGCTTTCATGCGCACGCTCCTTTCACGAATCTTCAGCAGGAAAGCGTCTTGTCAATACGGATAGAATCTGATATAATCATTGATTATCATAGGGGTAATAGCTTTTGCCCCGCAGGGTGCAAGGAGGTATGACGATGCGAGACCCCAAAGTCAGCAATGTACCCAATGAATCCAAGCTGCAGCGGGCGCTGATGCCCAATTCGCGGATGTTTCTGCTGTTTCTGATCGTGTTTGCAGTCATCACGTTCTTCTTCTCCGACCGGCTCTGGCTGTCGATCTGCGAGGGCGTCATCATTCTGCTGCTCATCATTTATTCGGTCATCATGCGCGCGCGCAAGCGCCGCACGCTCGAACGATATATTGAATCCGTCACCTATGATACGGAGTCTGCACGAAATAATACCCTGCAGAATTTCCCGCTGCCGATGGCGGTCTTTCGTCCGGCAGATTCGCAGGTCATCTGGGCCAACCAGAACTTTTTCGATCTCTGCGGCCGGCACAAGCCGACGGTCGATATGCGCATCACGGACGTGATCCCAGAGTTTTCCGGCCGCTGGCTGCTCGAGGGCAATACCCAGTGCCCGGAGCTGCTGGAGTATCAGGGCCATAAGTATCAGATCCACGGCAACCTCGTGCGCACGAATCCGGACGATGCCGCCAGCTACATGGGCATCACCTACTGGGTCGATGTCACGGATTATGAAAAGATCCGGCTGGAGTATTACGCTTCGCGCCCGATTATCGCCGTCATCGTCATCGATAACTACGATGAGCTCATCCGCGGCCTGACCGACCGCAAGCGCAACGAGCTGCGCGACGCCATTGAGGACAAGCTCCTGCAGTGGTGCGAGGGCAAGGGCGGCTTCTTCCGCCGCTACGACCGTGACCGGTATCTGTATGTGTTCGAGGAGCGGCATCTTGACGAGCTGCGCGAGAACAAGTTCGCATCCCTGCTCGACAGCGTGCACGCCGTGACCAGCCCGAGCGGCATCCGCGCCACCGTCAGCGTCGGCATCGGGCGCGACGGCGACAGCCTCGATGAATGCTATAATTTCGCCATTCTTGGCACCGAGATGGCGCTCTCGCGCGGCGGCGACCAGGCCGTGGTGAAAAACCGCGTCACGTTCGAATTCTTCGGCGGCCGCGGCGGCGAGGTCGAGCGGCGCACGAAGGTCAAGTCCCGCGTCATGGCCAACGCCCTCAGCCAGCTCATTCAGGACTCGTCCAAGGTCTACGTCATGGGCCATAAATTCTCCGATCTGGACACGCTCGGCGCGGCCGCCGGCGTCTGCTGCATCGCGCGCAAGCTCGGCACGCCCTGCCGCATCGTCATGGATGCGAACAAGACGGCCGCCGGCCAGCTGCGTGACCGGATGCTGCGCGTGCCGGAGTACGGCAAAGCGTTCCTGTCTCCGCAGGAGGCGTATCTGCATGCCGACAGCCGCACGCTGCTCGTCGTGGTAGACACCAACCGCCCGGATCAGGTGGAAAACCACAACCTGCTCGAAGCCTGCACCCGCGTGGCGGTCATCGACCACCACCGCCGTGCGGCGACCTACATCACCAACGCGACCATGAGCTTCCACGAGCCGTATGCGTCGTCGGCCTGCGAGCTGATGACGGAGCTGCTCGAGGAGCTGGTCGAGCAGCCGGACATCCTGCGCGTGGAGGCCGAGGCAATGCTCTCGGGCATCATGCTCGATACGAAGGACTTCACCGTCCGCACCGGCGAGCGCACATTTGAGGCGGCGGCGTTCCTGCGCCGCGCCGGGGCCGATACCTCGGAGGTCAAAAAGCTCCTGCAGACGGACATGGAGCACACGGTCGCCCGCTATAAGATCCTGCAGACGGCGTCTATCTACCGCGCGGACATTGCCATTGCCGCGCCCACCGAGCCGCAGGACCGCATCGTCGCGGCGCAGGCGGCGGATGAACTGCTCAACATCGCCGGGGTCACGGCGTCCATGGTCATTTATCCGATGGGCGACGGGGATGTGTTCATCTCCGCGCGCTCGATCGGCGAACTGAATGTGCAGCTGGTCATGGAGGCGCTCGGCGGCGGCGGCAGCCGCTCGTCGGCAGCCGTGCAGCTGCATGACGTATCGGTTGCGCAGGCGGTGCAGATGGCGCGCAAGTCGATCGACGAGAATCTGGAAAATTAAGCAAAGGAGTATCTTGCTATGAAAGTGATTTTGAATGTGGATGTCAAGGGCCAGGGCAAAAAGGGCGAGCTCAAGGAAGTGTCCGACGGTTATGCCCGCAACTATCTCCTGCCGCGCAAGCTTGCGACGGAGGCCACGGCCGACAATCTCAACGCCTTCCGCCTGAAGGAGAAGGCCAAGGCGGCGCAGATCGCCCGCGAGAAGGCCGAGGCGGAGGAAAACGCCAAAAAGCTCGGCGCCATTCAGGTGAAGATCGCGGCGAAGGCCGGCAGCAACGGCAAGCTCTTCGGCTCTGTCACCTCGAAGGAGATCAGCGACGCGCTGCACGAGCAGTTTGACCTCACCATCGAAAAGCAGAAGATCGTGCAGGCCGAACCCATCAAGAGCTTCGGCGCGTACGAGGTCAAGTGCAAGCTCGGCTATGAAGTCACCGGCACCATCCACGTGCTGGTCATCGAAGAGAAATAAACCGCGCGCAGGCGAGGGAGGGACCCGTCATGGAGGAGCTGCTGGGCAGACAGCCGCCCCATTCCGCTCCGGCGGAGCAGGCAGTCATCGGTGCGATGCTCATCGACCCGAGCTGCATCCCGGACGTGATCGAAAAGGTCAAGTCCGACGAATTTTATATTCAGGCCAACCGCGATATCTTTGACACCATCTTCGCCATGTTCTCCTACGGGCAGAGCGTGGATGCGGTCACGGTGCTCGAGCAGATGAAGGTCCGCGGTGTGTACAAGGACACGACGCAGCAGTACCTCATGGAGGTCATGCAGGTCACGCCCACGGCGGCGAACGTGCTCAAGTACGCGGCCATCGTGCGCGATCAGGCGCTGCTGCGCAACCTGCACACGGCGGCCGATGAGATCAACACCATGATCTTTGAGGGTTCCGGCGGAGCGGACGCCATGCTCGAGGCGGCCGAGCGCAAGATCTATGCGCTCCGGCAGGGACGCAATGTCGGCGGCCTGCAGCCGATCAGCATGGTCATCCAGCGCGTGTATGCAAACCTCTCCGAGGCGGCGAGCAGCGGCGGGGGCATCCCCGGCCTGGCCACCGGCCTGCCGGATCTGGACCAGACGATTCTCGGTCTGAACGCGGGCGAGCTCATCCTCATCGCGGCCCGTCCCGGCATGGGCAAGACGAGCCTTGCGCTCAACATTGCCCTGCACGTCGGCAAGACGTCCGGCAAGACGGTCGCGGTGTTCTCGCTCGAAATGGCGCGCGAGCAGCTCACGACGCGCCTGCTCGCGGGCGAGGGCCTGGTCGACAGCCAAAAACTCCTGACCGGCAAGCTCTCGGCGGACGAGTGGCGGCGCGTCGGCGCCGCGGCCACGACCATCAGCGCGACGGATATCCGCATCGACGACAACCCGTCGCTGTCCGTTGCGGACATGAACGCCCAGTGCCGCCGCATCCCGAACCTTGGCCTTGTCGTCATCGACTATCTGCAGCTCATGCAGTCGGCCGGCAGCGGCCATGGCTGGTCCAACGAGAGCCGCACGCAGGCCGTCTCCGACATGAGCCGCATGCTCAAGATCATGGCCAAGGAGCTCAATGTTCCGGTCATCTGCCTGTCGCAGCTGTCGCGTGCCAACGAGTCGCGCCAGAACAAGCGCCCGATGCTGTCCGACCTCCGTGAGTCCGGCGCCATCGAGCAGGACGCGGACATCGTGCTCGCGCTCTACCGCGACGGGTATTATAACAAGGAGTGCGAGAATCCGAACCTCGCCGAGGCAATCATCCTCAAAAACCGCCACGGCGAGACCGGCACGCTCGAGCTCATGTGGCTGCCGGAGTACACATCCTTCGCGGCCATCGAGAAGAAGTACGACGACGATGACTATTGATGCCATCATGCCCGGCGTGCGTGTGCTGTGCGCCGTGTCCGGCGGGGTGGACTCTATGTACCTCCTGCACCGGATGACGGCGCTGGGCGCGCAGCGCGGCTTTGCCGTCGGCTGTGCGCACTTCAACCACGGGCTGCGCGGCGCGGAGAGCGACCGCGACGAGGCGTTCGTGCGCGCGCAGTGCGAGAAACTGGGCGTGCCGTTTTATGCCGGGCGCGGCGATGTTGCGTCCGTGCGCGGCATGGGCACCGAGGCCGCCGCGCGCGAGTTGCGCTATGCGTTCTTGGCGCAATGCGCGCAGGCGCACAGCTACGACTGGATCGCCACGGCGCACACGGCGGACGACAACGCCGAGACGCTGCTGCTCAACCTCGCGCGCGGCTGCGGCCTGCGCGGCCTGACCGGCATCCCGCCGCAGCGCGGCAAGCTCCTGCGCCCGATGCTGGACACGACGCGCGCGCAGGCGGAGGCGTATCTGACTGCCCATGCCATCCCGCACGTGGAGGACAGCACGAACGCGGCCGATGCCTATGCCCGCAACCGCGTCCGGCACCATGCCGTGCCGGCGCTCGAGAGCGTGAATCCCGCCTTCGTGCAGCACGCGGCCGACACGGCAGCGCTCCTGCGCGAGGACGAGGCGTTTCTCAGTGGGCTGGCTGCGGATTTTCTGGCTGGGCAGATGCCCGCGGAGGGCATCCCGATCGCCGAGCTGCTGGCGCTGCCGCGCCCGGTGTGCGTGCGTGCGCTGCAGCAGGCGGCCGGACGGGAACTGTCGCGCCGGCATCTGCTGGCGCTCGAGCGGCTGTGTGACGGGGAAGGGCTCGGCTATGCCGATGTGCCCGGCCTGCGCGTGACGCGCGAGCAGGGTCGGCTGTTTTTCGGCGCGCAGGCGCTGCCGCCGCTCGGGACGCACATTCTGCGTCCGGGTGAGACGGCGGAGATCCCGGAGCTGGGGCTGCGCGTCACGGTCGGCGTGCCGGAACCGTTTCGTGAAATTCACAGCGCGTTCACCACTTTTTGCTTTAAATCTGCGATCATCCATGATAAACTATCTGTTACGCCGCGGCGTCCGGGCGACCGGATCCGTCTGGCGGGGCGCGGCTGCACGAAGCGCGTGAGCGACCTGTTCGCCGAACGGGGGCTGACACAGGCCGAGCGCGACCGCGTGCCGATCATCCGCGCGGCAGATGCGCCGGCGGCCATCGCCGGTTTCGGCGTTGCCGAGCAATGCGCGGCGGCGCCGGGGCAAACCATGATCTGCATCCGAATGGAACAGATCCAGACATATGGGGGAGAATACTATGAGCGATATGAGAGATGACATTGCGTCCGTTCTGCTGTCCGCCGAGGAGATCCAGGCGCGCACGGCGGAGCTGGGTGCCCAGATTTCCAGGGATTTCGACGGCCGCGAGCCGCTGTTTGTCGGCGTGCTCAAGGGCTGCTTTGTGTTTATGGCCGACCTGATGCGCAGCGTGACCATCCCGTGCTCGGTCGATTTCATGGCTGTGTCGTCCTACGGCAACCAGACCACGACCACCGGCGCCGTGAAGATCAACAAGGACCTGAATCAGGACATCGAGGGCCGTGACATCATCCTCGTTGAGGACATTCTCGACAGCGGCGTCACGCTGCACTATCTCAAGGACTATCTCAGCGTCCGCCGGCCTGCCTCCATCACCATTGCCACCCTGCTCGATAAGCCCGCCCGCCGCAAGGCGCCGATCCACGCCGCCTATGCCGGCTTTGAGGTGCCGGATGCGTTCGTCGTCGGCTATGGGCTCGATTACGCAGAAAAATACCGCAATCTCCCGTATATCGGCGTGCTCAAGCCGGAGGTCTACTCCACCTGAGCGCCCGGTGCGGATCCCATAAAGGATGTGATTTAATTTGAAACCTGATAAGAACCGTGCCAGAGGCATCGGGTTCTACCTGCTGATCGGCGTGATCATTCTCGCCGTCATCTTCTATCTGACCACTCCGGCAGAGCACAAAACCCACAATAAAAGCGGTTATTGTTGTGCCAATATTGGCTCCCATAATAATGCCAATACTTTGCGAAAAGGTCATGAGGTTTGCATTGATTAAACTCACTGTTAAAGCAGTAGTGGCAGAACTTGATTGAATGATACAAGTAATAAAACAGCCAATTAAAATAGCTTTAAAAGTAGAAGAGGTACATTTAGAAAGAAGGTTTTTTAAACGGGTAGAAGAAAGTTCTTGTAAAGAAAGAGAAAGATAGTCGATACCAAATAAAAAAAGTGCCAGACCGATTAGAATAGAAGTCCAAGAAACTTGGTTCATGAAAAAGCCTCCTTTTTCATATTTTAAAAATAATCATTTTTAACTAGAAAAAATAATGTTTCTTTGTAAAAATATATGAAGGAGGTGTTTTAATATGAAAGGAAGATGGAAGAAATTTTTATCTTATTATACAAACTATAAGGTTTTGTTTTTTAAAGATATGTTTTGTGCGATGATTTCAGCAGCAATTACGCTCGTTTATCCCATGATAACACGCTATATTACAGGGACGATTTTAAATCAACCAAAGATTGATTATTCTAAGATTTATTTCTTAGGACTTTTTATGCTTTGTTTGATTGTTGTTGAATATTTTTGTAATTACTTTATTGGTTATTTAGGACATGTCATGGGTGTTTATATGGAAAGAGATTTACGTAATGAATTATTTAGTCATTATCAAAAACTTTCTTTTCGTTTTTATGATGAACAAAATACAGGACAATTGATGTCACGACTTACTAATGATTTATTTTCTTTAACCGAACTTTATCATCATGGACCAGAAGATATTGTCATTTCAATTATTAAGTTTATAGGGGCCTTTATTTTACTTTCCTATATTAATGTTAAGCTGACTTTAATTTTATTTGCAATCTTACCATTTATGTTTTTATTTGCTTGGTATTATAATAAAAAGATGAAAACAGCTTTTAAAAGAAATAAAGAGAGAATTGGTGATATCAATGAACGCATTGAAGACAATTTATCAGGAATTCGTGTTGTTAAAAGTTTTGCGAATGAAGATCAAGAGTTAGAACGTTTTGATAAACAAAATGGACATTATGTAAGTGCTAAGAAAAATAGTTATTATTATATGGGAAGATATAATGCAGGACTTACTTCTTTTACAAGTTTAATTACAGTATCGGTTATCTTTTTTGGAACCTTATTTATTTCTTATGGAAGTATTAATGTTGCAGATTTAATTGCCTTTTTACTTTATGTCACGAACTTGATAGATCCTGTAAAAAAACTTTTAAACTTTACGGAACAATTTCAAGAAGGTGTCACAGGTTTTGAACGTTTTATGGAAATATTGGAAATTGAACCAGATATTCAAGATACAAAAAATGCAGTTGTATTACAACATGTTGAAGGGAATGTCATGTTTGATCATGTTTCATTTCGCTATAATGAACAAACACCTTATGTGTTAAATAATATTAACTTGGATGTAAAACCAGGAGAGTATATTGCTTTTGTTGGTTCATCAGGAGTTGGTAAAACAACGATTTGTTCTTTGATTCCTCGTTTTTACGAAGCAACGAAAGGAAATGTCTTGATTGATGGAATCAATGTCAAAGAAATCAAACAACAATCTTTAAGAGAAAATATTGGTATTGTTCAACAAGATGTTTATTTATTTACTGGAACGATTATGGATAATATTCGTTATGGAAATTTAGAAGCGAGTGATGAAGAAGTCATTGAAGCCGCTAAAAAAGCCAATGCTCATGATTTTATTATGGAATTAGAAGAAGGTTACGATACGGATTGTGGACAACGTGGAGTTAAACTTTCAGGTGGACAAAAACAACGTATCTCGATTGCACGTGTTTTCTTAAAGAATCCACCAATTCTTATTTTTGATGAAGCAACAAGTGCATTAGATAATGAAAGTGAAAGTATTGTACAAGAATCTTTAGAAAAATTATCTCAAGATCGTACAACTTTTGTTATTGCCCATCGTTTATCAACGATTAAAAATGCCAAACATATTTGTGTTTTAACGGAAAATGGCATCGAAGAACAAGGAAACCATGAAGAGTTGATGAAATTAAATGGAAATTATGCAAGATTATATAATATGCAATTTAAAGGAGAAAAGTAACATGGAAAGAAAATATATTTTTTTTGATATTGATGGAACACTTTTAGATGATAATCCAGGAGGAAAGATTTTAGAAAGCACATATCGTACGTTAGATAAGTTAAAAGAAAATGGGCATTTTGTTGCTATTGCGACAGGAAGAGCACAATATATGGCGATGGATGCTGCTAAAGAAGCCCATATTGATTGTTTAGTAACAGATGGGGGAAATGGTATTACTTTACATAATGAACTTCAATATATTAAACCGATAGATTTTGTTCAAGCTAATCGTGTCATTGATCAATGTATTGAACATCATTTCCCATTTGCAGTTGCTTTAGGAAATGAAGCTGTTTTGTATACGAATCAAAGTGATCAAAAAAATCAAAAACTTCCGGTAAAATTAGTTGTTGATGAAAGTATAGATTTTCATCAAGTAAAGGAAATTTATAAGGTTTTTATTGAATGTAGTGAACAAGAAGAAAAATTATTGGATTTAGGAACTTTGGAATATATGCGTTATTTTAAAGGACAAATTATTGTGGAACCAGCAGAGAAATATCAAGGTATTTTAGAAATGGTTCATTTATTAAAAGGAAATGAAAAAGATATTGTCGTTTTTGGTGATGGTTTAAATGATATTTCAATGATTCAAAAAGCACCCTTAGGTATTGCTATGGGTAATGCGATTGATGAAGTTAAAGAAGTTGCTGATTTTGTAACTAAAAGAAATGATGATGATGGTATTGAATATGCTTGTCGTCATTTTGGCTGGATTGATTAAACAAAATAAGCTATACTATTGATGGGTGAGATTATGGAACTAGTTAAAGATTTTTTTATCATTGTTGGTATTTTTGTATGTATGTCTTTAGGTATTTTCTTTTTACTTCATAGTGGTGATGCCAAAAAGAAAACCAAGCAAACAGTTCAAGATACAAGAGACAGTATTCAAGAAACCAATCAACAACTCGATGATGTTTTAGAACAATTACAAGAAATGAATGCTCCTTTAGAAAAAGCAATGAAGATTGTGCGTTCTTTCAATGAAAAAGTTTTATCAAAAAAATAATCGAGGAATGTTGACAAAGCTTAAATATTATCTATAATACAGGTATATAAATAAACTCAATGAAAAAGAGAGTAGTTTAAGGAAGTATCAAGCGAGCTAACGTTGGTGTGAGGTTAG
>OGWV01001440.1_pt1 | contig 14920 bp, 9 predicted proteins | sample 1576081 | NCBI WGS metagenome assembly OGWV01 (sample SAMEA3541541, study PRJEB24748) | human gut metagenome | biome: human gut; feature: human-associated habitat; material: faeces | place: China | collected 2012 | reverse complement strand
GGCCTTGCCTTTTCTTCAATTCACAGTTACGCGCTGACCTACCGAACAGTTACTGCATTTCATTCATTATATTGCGTTTTTTTCGACTTGTCCATCCCCGCGTGCTCTATTCTCACAATAAACGCAACCGCCTGGCGATCTGCTCCGCAGGATTTTTACGTCTGTAGAGGGTTGCATAAGCGACCGCCTTCCTCTCCACCGCTTATGGTTCTCGCGGAGCGTTTTTGTGTCATAGGACGAAGTTTCCTATGACACAAAAAAGGCGGAAGCGACAGACACCTGACAGCTTCCACCCGATTTTTTCTATATTCTGATTGACCTTCCGGACAACCTTTCCCGCCTGCGAAGGGTAATTTTTATTTGCGTCCCTGCAGCGCCTGTGCGATATCTTCTCTCATATCGATAACCGCCTGTCTGGATGCGTCTGCATAGTTAGCCGCACCAAACTGTGCATATTTTTCCTGCTGATATGCTGCAATGATGCCGCGGGAAGAGTTGACAATCGCGCCAAGTCCGTCTTCATTGAAAAAGTGGACCAGATCAGCGCCCTTGCCGCCCTGTGCGCCGTAGCCGGGCACGAGAATGTAGGACTTCGGCATCACCTTGCGCAGCGCCTTGCCCATTTCAGGATAGGTTGCGCCAACAACCGCACCAACATTGCTATATTCGCTGCCCATGCACTCGCTGCCCCATTCGGCAACCTTTTCACCGACGATTTCATACAACGGTCTGCCGTCCACCAGACGATCCTGGAACTCACCACTGCTGGGGTTGGAAGTTTTTACCAGCACAAAAATGCCCTTATTTTCTTCTTTGCAGACCTTTATGAACGGATTGATGCCGTCGGAACCCAGATACGGATTCACCGTTGCAAAATCCTCGTCAAAGGGTGCATAGCTCTTTTCTCCCACTACTACTTTTCCGAGATGGGCAACCGCATAAGCCTCAGAAGTGGAACCGATATCGCCGCGTTTTACATCGCCGATGACAACCAGACCTTTCTCTTTGCAGTATGCGACGGTCTTCTGGAATGCGATCAGACCTGCTACGCCGAACTGCTCATACATGGCGATCTGCGGCTTTACTGCCGGAATCAGATCCGCTACTGCATCCACGATGCCCTTATTGTACTGCCAGATCGCTTCTGCAGCGCCCTTTAACGTCTCGCCGTATTCCGCAAAAGCAGCTTTCTGAATCTGCTCCGGAATAAATTTCATCATCGGGTCCAGTCCGACAACGATTGGAGCATTTGTCTTTTTGATATTTGCAATTAACTGGTCAATCATATCTTTTTCTCCTTTTTGTTTTCCTGGCTTGCGTCAGTTTTTCCAAGCTTCTGCTATGGTATCACATTCTGCTTCGGGCAACAAGTCCGGCGATGGGGTCTTCGATCAGTTTTTTGGAAAGTACCGCACCTGCGCCGGTCAGAAGCAGCGCCAGAATCAGAAACGCTGCGTTCGGCAGTCCGATCTGTACCCGCACCATGCCGAGCCCTTCTAAAATTACGGCATGCACCAGATAAATCTCATACGAATACCGATCCGTCCACAGCACAGCGTCCGAAATCCGACCGCCGATTCCTTTCCTGCAGAACCGAAAGCCACTGCCTGCAAGCAGTAACATGCCAAAGCACCACGACCACCAAATAAACGAATCCGTCTGCGCCCTGCCAAGGGCCAAAACCGCACCTGCTGCCGCAATCATGCCGATATAGACAAGCAGCTGCGCGCCGATACGCCTTCCCGCCTGATGGATCTCCCAGACCAGCATACCGAGCAGAAAATAATGCAGGTAGTAAAAAATCATCATGTAATCACCGTATCCGGTTTTTACCCACAAATACCGCAGAATCAATGCCAGTACATAGCAGAAAAACGCGCTCGTACAGCCGCGGATCAGGCGCACAAAGACCGGCACAAGCAGATAAAATGCCATAAACAGGCTGATCGTCCACGTTGCGCTCAGGTTTCCCCAAAAATCATTCGGCGCAGGGATCACGCTGTTTGTCAGGAAAAAATACCGAAGCCAGTACAGGCCCTGCGGGTCTGCCGGAATATCCTTTAAAATCAGCCCGTGCAGCAGGATGTTATAAAGGATCACCCCATAATACAGCGGAAGAATCCGCACCAGACGTTTTTTATAATAGGTCAGCAGTTCTTTTTTCCCAGCCGTCGGGAGCTTTCTGTCACAGCAGGCGAGATAGCCGCTGAGGACAAAAAAGAGATACACGCCCGCCGCTCCCTGATTGGCAAGCCACGCGGCTTTTCCCGTCGCTCCCAGCCTCGGTGCAAGGTGGGTGATAAACACTCCGATACAGGCGAGCGCCCTCAGAAGCTGAATGTGTTCGTATTTTTGTTTCATATTCTTCCAATGCTCTGCATCAAAAACCGGAACATCGCTGCGTAGGTTGCACCATCATAATGCAGTCCGTCTGCCTGCGTGGTATATCCGCTGCCCGTCAGAAACACATACAGATTCAGCCGTCCGATTCTGGCATCCAGCCGGTTGTTTAACTGGTTGTTAAAATATTCTACCGCCCAGTTGCGTTTTCCGTATTCGTTTTCCCCGACCGGACCGACCGAGGCGAAGTACACCGTCGCACCTTTCGAAATCCAATCCTGTGCATATCGGTTAATCGTCGTAATATAATCGTTGTGTCGTGATAAATCATTGACGCCGTAATTAAGAATAATCACTGAGCCGGGCATCACATACTGGTCGACGTCCTTTTTCGCCTGGGCGGTGGAAAGCCAGTCCACGCCACCTCCAAAGCATGCCACAAAGGCCGCACCAGGCCATGCTGCCGTTCCACCGACTGCATTCGCCATCTGTCCCGTGCGGGAGTCCCCGACGAAGATGACGTTGCCGCTGCCCGCCGGAATGGGGGCCGCCTGTGCCAGTGCTGCCTGCTGCGCTGCTGCCTGCTGCATTGCTGCCTGCTGCGCCAGTGCCGCCTGCTGCGCTGCCAGTGCCGCCGCTGCTGCTTCCGCCTGTGCCACCTGCTGTTTCACCGCTTCCGCCTGTGCAGCAAGCGCTGCCGTCATCGCTACATCCACGCTGATCGACTGACAGGCTGCCTGTGTGATATAGCCGATGGCATTTCCATACACAATCTGGTACATGCCATTTTCTCCGCTGCCGGTCTGCCCGCATACGTTGACCGTCGTGCCCGCCGGTAACATACCAAGTGCTGCAGAGGTTTTATCCGCCTGCTGCGTCACCGTTTTTTCTTCCCCGACGACTGCTGCCATCGTAACCGGCGTCACTTTTTTCCCGGATGCTGCCTGTGCCGTCATCGATATCGACAATCCGAGACAAAGGCACAACGCCAGACAGCAGATACGGGCGATCGCGCCGCCAAAAACCGTTTTTCTGATTTTTACACGTTTCTCCATAGTCATTCCCTACATTTCTTTCTAAGCAGCCATGCGACTATACTGTCCTGTCCGTGTGTGGGGCTACCGCGTCTGCAGAAATACCGCTTCCCGCTGTGCCTTTTCATCGTCCGGATACAAAGCAAGGTACTGATCCATCGCAAGCTTCGCCTTGTCGTACTGCCCAAGGTATTCATACGCTACCAGTTCGTTGAACATCAGCGACTGCGTCGCCGTATTGCCCTCTACTTCCAGGCCCGCCTGGAACGCTGCAAGCGCCGCTTCATAATCGCCGCCCTTTAATTTGCAAAGCCCGAGCTGATTGTACAAAGACGCGTCCGGCGTTTTGTTCTGCAGGTAGGTGTTATAGACACTCGCCGCATAATTGTAGTCACCGAGCGCCTCATAGGTCTGACCGAGCAGGGACGCTGCTTCCGCACCGCCGTTTTCCTGCGCCTTTTCCAAAGAGGTACGGGCCTGCTCATAATCACCCAGGTAGTAGCTGATTCTGCCGAGATCGAAATCCGAAATCCGCTTCCCGTCGCCGTCCAGAACATTTTCCAGATAGGATTTTCCAAGATCGTCCTGTCCGTATTTGCTGCAGCTGCAGAAAATATCAATCCGGATGTCGTAATCGTTCGGCGCAGCCTCAACCGCCTTGTCAAAATCGGCTTTCGCAGCGTCCGTACTGCCCTGCTCCAGCTCCATGGTCCCTTTTAAGTACCAGGCAGTCTTTTCCCCGGGCTTCAGATCCGTGATTGCCTGATAAACATGGATCGCTTTGTCGACCTGTCCGTTCCGATAATAGGCAGTCGCCAGATAATAGTTGATGTCATAATCCATCGCATCCGGACGCGGGCTGCTCTGCCCCAGCGCCTTTTCAAAGCTCGCCGCTGCATTCTCATAATCCGTCATGCCCATGTAAGCCAGCCCCTGCCCTCTGTAAACCTGACGCAGATCCTCTTTATTCAGGGCTGCCGCCTCGAAGCAGGTCAGCGCGCCCTCATAGTCCATCTGCTCCACCAGCGCAATTCCCTGCGAAAGATTGTCCTCCTTCGCAGCACCGCAGCCGGTAAGGAGCACGCACGCAAGAAGCGCCGTCGCGAACACAATGCAGATCTGTCTATCCTCTCTGTCTTTTTGTTTCTCTTTCTTCACGTTTCCTCCAGTCCGTACGCAAATCCCCTGTATGCCGTTTTATTCCTGCACCAGAAGGATTTCATCCATGCGAACCCCGCTCTCGCCAAAGAACAGCGTCAGCTGGTTTTCCCCGCTTTCCGGGAAGCTTATCGTTACCGCACGCTCTATGATCTTGTTGTCGGTTCCGTTAAAGGTCGTCGTCTGCTGAAGGACGCCGTTGACAAAGATGGAAACCGGCAGCTGCGCAAACGGATTTTCCCCGGAATGCATTTTAAAAATCATCTGATAGCTTCCTGCTTTGGAGACGTCCAGCAGATACCCGGCGCGCACGCCCTTCTGGGTGCTCAGCTTTGTCAGATCGAGCTTTGCCTCTTTTTCTACTTTCTGGCTTGCGATCAAATTTCCTGCCATCGCATCTTTTGCCGGATTGTTAATTTCTTCACATACATCAAATTCCCGATCACAGAAACGGTTCATCACCGGAGAACGCATCAGAAAATGACAGATATTCTTTGCATTTCTGACCAGCTGTCCCCTTGTGAGCCGTCCATCTGCCAGGCCCTCCATCGTGTTGTCATTTGCAGAGTTCGAAGCAGAATCCGAAACAACCATGTAAACGTCGTTCTGGGCGCGCACCATCGGAATCGTATTGCTCTGGGAGCCTTCCTCGCCTTCCTCGTTCATCTTCGCCCACCAGTCGGTCATTACCACGCCCTGGTAGCCCCAGTCTTTCCGCAAAATCGTCGTCAGCAGGTCGTAGCTGCCTGCTGTCCAGATTCCGTTGATCGGTCCATAGGTAGACATAATGCTGTAGGCATGTCCTTCTTTTACTGCGATTTCAAAGCCTTTTAAATAGATCTCGCGCAGCGCACGTTCGGAAACAACGCCGTTTGCATCGTGCCGCTTAAATTCCTGGTTATTTCCCGCAAAGTGTTTAATCGTTCCGGTCACACCGTATTTTCCCATGCCCTTTAACTGAGCTGCAGCCATCGTACCTGCCACACAGGGGTCTTCCGAAAAATATTCAAAGTTTCTGCCGTTTAACGGATTGCGATGAATGTTCATGCCGGGCCCCAGCAGCGTGTCAATCTGATTCTTGCGCAGCTCCATTCCTTCCATCTCATAAAGCTGTTCCACCAGCTCCGGATTAAAGGTGCAGGCAAGCAGTGTGCCGTTTGGCAGGGAAAAGGCGATGGTTCCGCAGTCCATACGGATTCCGGAGGGTCCATCCGAGCAGCCCGCAACCGGGATTCCAAATGCCTTTAAGGAATCCGTCACACCGCCGAATGCAGATGCAATGCCAGGTGTTGCCTTCGGAGAGCACATGCCCTCTCCCCGGACCAGGCATGCCAGATCTTCGTCCGATAACTGGGATAAAAACTGTTCCAGCGTCACCTTTTTATCACAGACATCCGCTAACTTCCAGCCCTGATCGCCGATGCAGGCCTCTGCCTCCGGGCGTTCAGTCCGGATTCTTTCTGCCAGATCGACACTCCGCAGAGGCGCTGCCTGTTTTCCGATTTCCAGAACCGGCTCTCCGTCTATGCCCTTTTTACCCGTTTCGACCGGAACCAGACGCTCATATGGCTGTACCGGTGCAAGTGCCTCTTCCAGTCTGGAAATGACGCACAGCTCGTCTAACTGCACCTCGCAAACCTTTTTCGCGCTGCGGACATCTGTTCCGACATAGATGCCATAGGCGCCAGCTTCCAGCACCCAACAGGATTTCTCCCCGGTTACGCCGCTGTCATCATAGGATGCACTTTTTTCCAGGGAAACGACGAGATTTACCTCCTCCCCCTCTCCTGGCGTAAGCAGCTGCGTCTTGTAAAAGCTGTTCAGATTCCGGACAGGCTTGCCAAGCTTTCCCTGAGGCGGGCAGACATACACCTGCACGACTTCTTTTCCGGCAGTCTTTCCGATGTTTTTAACCAAAACGGTAAGTTCTGCTTTCATACCGTCCGTTCTTGTATTCAAAACCTCCACGGAAAAATCCGTATAAGACAGACCAAAGCCGAAGGGATAGCTTACTTTTTCCTTTGCAAAGGTTTCAAAATAACGGTAGCCAACGTAAATATCCTCTGCATACACATTGCATACAGCATCTCCAAAATGATCCGTAGACGGGTAATCCGAAATATCTGCTGCGATCGTATCGCTCAGCTTACCACACGGATTCACTGCACCGGTCAGGATATCTGCCGCCGCGTGTCCGCCCTCCTGACCGCCCTGCCATACATACAAAACTGCCTGGGGCTGGTAGCGGTCCACCCATTTCATATCGATGATATTGCCGACGTTTAACACAACGGCAGTCCGTTTGAATGCGCTACAGACGGTTTTGATCAGCGCCTCCTCCTCTGCTGTCAGCAGATAGCTTCCCGGCTCTGCGCTGTTGTCCATGTCCTCGCCTGCTGTCCTGCCCAGCACAACAACAGCAAGGTCAGAGGATGCCGCAGCTTTCTGTGCAAGCGCCTCGCTGACCGGCATTTCCTTCTGGCTCCAGGGCTCCTGCGCCCAGCCTTCTCCCATATCAAAGGGATTTTCCCGGATCCAGTCCTGATAAACCGCTTCCAGCTCTTCGTTGACAGAAATATCCTTGCATTCCTTTAAGCTATCCAGGATATTTGTCACATAGGGAGCATTTACCATACCGCCCGATCCGGTTCCGCTCTTATAATAGGTAAAGGCAATCCGTCCAAACACGGAAACTGTCTCTCCTTTTCGGATCGGAAGTGCCTCCTTCTCATTTTTTAAAAGAACACATCCCTCTGCTGCCGTCTGTCTTGCAAGGGCAGCGTACTGATCGTAATCCAGTGTAAATCTCATAATGCTTTCCTCCATTTTTTTGGTTCCTGCATATGTAAAACAGAGTCCTGCTCCGCCTGCGGCGGTTTGCACAGACAGCACATCTGTCACATTGTTTTGCGCAGCCCTTTGGGATAATGATTTTTTAAAATCCCGCCTGCCAGCTTTCCCCAGCCGAGGCTGTATCCATCTACGCAGACCAGTTGCCAGCCCTTTTCCCCGTCTTTGGAAAGCGTCATGCCGTTGATCCACTGCCTTGCCTCCTGGCTGTCACCGGAAAGGTTGCAGCAATGCACTGCATCTTTGGGCGAAAGCGAAAGTGCCAGCGCATGTGCCGGTTCAAACCGCCCTTTTTTCATCGTGCCAAGATGCAGTCCCGGACGCAGCACCTTTAAGCCTTTTAAAGCCGGCATGTCCTTTGGTGCAAGATAAAGCTGGTCACCGAACAATAAAAAGATTCCATCAAACTGCTTCTTCAGGCTTTCTCGTTCAAATTCTTTCCATGCAGCAAAATCCTTAGGCGCAATTCCTTTCTGGATTCCATACAGGCTGCGCGCCCGGTATCCCTCCGGCACTTCCCCTGTTTTTTCAAGCACTGCCAGAAAATGTCCTTCTCCATGCAGCTTATGGGGCCAGAGACGAATGGTCTTTTCCATTCCGTCCGGGACGGGCTCGGTTCCCGCCCAGTCCGGTCTGCCCGGCTCCATACCGTCATAACGGTTCGCCTCTTTTATGGAAAATTCCGGATGCCGCAAAAGAAACCGTGCAACACTGCCTTCATCCTCCTTCATCGCAAACGTACAGGTCGAATATACCAGCCTGCCGCCTTTTTTCAGCATTGCGGCAGCTTCATCCAGCACGCTGTCCTGCCGCTTTGCACACAGCTCCACGTTTTCGGGACTCCATTCGCTGCAGGCTTCCTCGTGCTTTCGGAACATCCCCTCACCGGAGCATGGGGCGTCCACCAAAATTTTATCGAAATATTCCGGGAAATAAGCGGACAGTCGCTCCGGGCTTTCGTTCGTCACAACTGCATTGGTCAGTCCCATCCGCTCCACATTTTCCGAAAGAATTTTTGCCCGCGCCGGATGGATCTCATTGCAGACTAAAATACCTTTTCCCTGCATCGCAGCACCGATCTGGGTGCTTTTCCCGCCGGGGGCAGCGCACAGATCCAGCACATAATCCCCCGGCTGTACGTCCAGATATCCGACAGGCGCCATCGCGCTCGCTTCCTGAATATAATAAACACCAGCCTCGTGATACGGGTGCTTGCCCGGTGTATCCTCTTCGCTGTAATAAAAGCCGTTTTTCTCCCATGCGACCGGCGTCAGATGAAACGGCGATTTTTCTGTAAATTCCTCCCGGTCCGTTTTGCGCGGATTGAGCCGCAGCGACTGATAATGACCGGATTCATAGCTCTGCAGAAATGCTTCGTATTCCTCTCCCAGCATTTCCTGCATGCGCGTCAAAAACGCGGACGGCAGATTCATAATATTCCTCACTTTAATTCATGATTTATCCTTATCATAAACCAGGCGCGTAAACTGCGCAAGATTATTGTTTCCGTTCACCCGCTTCCTCTGTCTCCAAACCCGGTTCGTCCTCCGGCACTTCTTTCACCATGAATCGAATCATGTTTTCCTGAATTTTGTCCATCAGCTTTTCCATCCGCTTCTGTTCCTCGTCCGAAATACCTTCCATGCAGACGCTGTAGAGGTCTTTTTCCACGCGCAGCAGCTCTCCGGAAAGCTTCCTGCCTTCCTCTGTCAGGAGCAAACGGTTCTTTTCTTTCTTTTCGCTGCTTTTTTCCTTTTTGTCCGCCGTGCGCTCTTTTTTCTCCGCTGTGCTTTCTATCCTGTCGGCGGGCTTTTCCTTTGCACTCTTTTCCTTCACCGGCTTTTCCGGCGCGATCAGCTTTTTGCGTTCCAGCTTCTGCATCGCAAGAAACAGCCTCGGCTGTCCGACTCCGGCGATTTCCCCGAGCTTGCGTGCGCTGTAGCAGGCGCTGCACTGGGCGAGGGCACACAGCAAAAGCGCCTCATCCAACGTCAGCATATTTTTCTGCGCCGCCAGATCCAGCTCATATTCATACAGCCTGCGGAACCGGTACTGCCCGATCACTGCGCCGTTTCCTTCCACTTCTTCCCGGGTAATCCGCCTGCGCTCTTCCCCCAGCTTCTTGCTTCCCGCAAGCACGCTGCCGTCCTTTGCCGCAGCCCATAAAAAGCTGTAGACCTGCAGCCGGATATCGGCATAATCTTTATCCTCGTAAACGTCTTTATAAAACTCGTTATAATACTCGAAAATGTTGCTCTTCATCCGCACCGTATTCGTGATGCTCGCTCCCTGGCTGACCAGGCTGCCGCGGCGCTTCAGATAATAATAAATCGGCACCTGCAGGGCAAAAAAGCTCTCCGCATGGCGGATATATTCCAGATTAAACAAAAAGTCCTCACACCAGCTGATGGAGGTATCCATCCGGATATGATATTCTTCGATGATGCTCCTGCGGTACATTTTGTTCCAGAGTACGCCGTAATAAAAATCCGCCGGATTTTCAATCATATAGGAAGCAAACTCCTGACGGCTCATCACCTTGTCCTCTTCGATGTCGCCCTTCTGCGCCAGCCTTTCCCCCGAAACCCGGTAAAAGTCGGAAATGACCATGTCGCAGTTATATTCCTCCATCGAACGCACCAGAAGCCTTGTCGCCTCCGGCACGATCCAGTCGTCGCTGTCCAAAAACTGAAGAAACGTTCCCCGCGCCAGCTCCAGTGCCTGATTTCTCGTATCCGACACGCCGGTATTTTCTTTATGGACCACACGTACCCGGCCATCCTGCTGTGCATAGGCGTCGCAGATTTCGCCGGATGCATCCTTACTGCCGTCATCCATCAAAAGCAGCTCAAAGTCGCGGTAATCCTGACTTAAAATGCTGTCCACACAGCGTTTCAAATATTCCTGTGCATTGTATACAGGAACAATAATGCTTACCTTCGGTTCCATACTTTCCTCTCATTTCTACGCACGCTTTTTACGCATGTCGAGTTTGTGTCAAGTGCGCGCAGACACAAATCTCACGATTGAAAAATTTTATTTATCAATCTTTCCTCCTGTGCGTGAATTATCCGTCTGCGGCGCGGTTCATGCAGATTTTGCGGTACTCCCGCGGGGATACCTGCATCCGCCGCTTAAAAATCTGGTTAAAAAATTTAATATCCTCATAACCGACTCTGCGGGCGATTTCCACCACCCTTAGATCGCTGTCCTCCAGCAGCTCGCAGCTTTTTTCGATGCGGATTTTCTGGACATATTCCCGCAACGTCACTCCGGTTTCCTGCTTGAAACGCCTGCTGATGTAAGCAACGCTGTAGTGCTTTTGTTCGCAGAATGTTCCCAGCGTCAGACTGTCCTGATAGTTGCCGTTTACGTATTCCAGCACCTCCTGCACCGACGTGCTGTAAGGGCGGTCTATTTCCAGTTCGATCATGCCCCGCAGCGTCAAAAGCAGGATTTCCAAAAGCTTTAGCCGAAGCAGCGGATAACAGCCGACTTTTTGCTCCTGATATTCCAGAAGCATTTCCTGCATCAGCCGTCCGACCTGTCCATTCCGGTCGTGAAACACCCTTGCAAGCTTCGCCTTCCCCAGAGACATCCGGTAATATTTTAACAGGCAGCCCTGCAGCAGCTGGGAAAAGCTCCGGCAGCCCTGCAGCGTTTCATCCACCGTCTCCGGCAGAAACAGACAATTGATCAGCGTCAGATTTTTACAGTTCTGAAAACCGTGGAGGCAGCCATAATCCACGATAAAATAATCGCCTGCAGAAATCGTTTTGACCTCTGTTTCCAGCGTATGCTCCGCCGTCCCACCAGTAATATATGCCAGCTCAAAAAAATTATGGCCGTGCATCGCTAGATCTTCCTGACAAAACGGCATCATAATGAGTTTTTCCGCTTTCCTGTTCTGATATAGCTGAAATTCTGTAATCTCCCCACGGAACATAAAGACAAGTTCACCCCCATTTTCAGTCAAAATCAGGTGCTTTTCTTTAGGCTACTATCTGTTATCATAAAAGTCAAGACGAACAAAAACAAGGAGGGTATGTTTATGGTTCTAAATGCAAAATGGATTCGCCCGGCACAGACAACAGGGGACGTCTGCCCGGTCTATTCCAAACAGTTTTCTCCCGATCAGAATTTATCTTCTATTGCACACGCAACACTTTCTGTCACTGCGATGGGCGTTTATGAAGCGTCCTTAAATGGAAAACGCATCGGCGATTTCGTCCTTGCGCCCGGCTGGACGTCCTATCGCCACCGCCTGCAGGTACAGACTTATGATATCACCGATCTCCTTTCTTCGGAAAATGAACTTTCCATCATCGTCGGAAAAGGGTGGTATCGCAGTCCGCTCGCCTGGCCCGATGAAGCGCACCGTCAGCAAAAAGCACAGATTTCAGCCGGACTGATCGCACTTTTGACGATCACCTATACGGACGGCAGCACGCAGCTTCTTCCGACCGGTGCAGACTGGTCGGCGTATGAAAGCAATGTCCGTTTCAGCGAAATTTATGATGGCGAAACCTATGACGCAGCGTTCGATCCGTCCTCTGCCCCGATCGCAATCGCCGAGTTTGACGGGCCGTCCGACACACTGATTGCCCAGCAGGGCGAAAAAATCACCGAACAGGAACGCATCCTGCCCGCTCGAATTTTCACCACGCCTGCCGGCGAAACCGTCGTCGATTTTGGGCAGGAAATCACCGGTTATGTCGAAGTTTCTTTAGATGCCCATGCAGGCGACTGCGTTGAACTTTCCCATGCGGAAGTTCTTGACAAATACGGAAACTTTTACACAGAAAACTACCGCGCCGCCAAAGCGAAGTTTTTCTATTTCTGCAAAGACGGCTTCCAGACCTGGCATCCGAAGCTGACGTTCTTCGGCTTCCGCTATATCCGTGTCGATCAGTTTCCCGGCGGGGCAAAAGCAGTACGTCCGGACAATTTTACCGCAGTTGTCGTTTGCTCCGACCTGCAGCGCACCGGTTTTCTTTCCAGTTCAAATCCGCTGTTAAATAAACTGTTCGACAACATCATCTGGGGACAGAAAGGCAACTTTGTCGATGTTCCGACCGACTGCCCGCAGCGCGATGAACGTCTCGGTTGGACCGGAGATGCGCAGGTCTTCATCCGTACCGCCTGCTACAATTTCGATACGGAAACCTTTTACCGTAAATGGCTCGCAGACCTTGCCGCTGACCAGTATCCGGACGGTCACGTAGACCATGTTATCCCCGCCATCCTGGAAAATCAAAAGACCAGCGCAGCCTGGGGCGACGCAGCCTGCGTCTGCCCGTGGGAGCTTTATCAGGCATTCGGCGACGCAGACATTCTGCGCAGTCAGTTTGACAGCATGAAAAAGTGGGTTGGCTACATCACCTCTTCCACAACAACAAAGAATCTCTGGACCGGAGGCGAACATTACGGAGACTGGCTCGGTCTGGACGCGCCGTCCGGCAGCTACAAGGGCTCTTCTGACGAAGACCTGATCGCTTCGGCTTTTTATGCACATTCCACAGAACTGGTCATTGCAGCCGGTAAAGTGCTTGGCGAAGATGTTTCCGAATATGAAGCGCTTTATGCCGATATCGTCGCCGCTTTCCAGCAAACCTGGCCGGTTTACCACACGCAGACCGAATGTATCCTCGCCGCACATTTCCATCTGGCAAAAAACTGTCAGGCTGCGGCAGACCAGCTTGCAAAGCTCGTAACAGACTGCGGCATCCAGTTAAAGACCGGATTTGTCGGCACGCCTTATCTGCTCCATGTGCTTTCCGATTACGGCTATGCCTCCCTCGCCTGGTCGCTTCTGCTGCGGGAAAACTATCCTTCCTGGCTCTATCCGGTCACCAAGGGAGCTACAACTATCTGGGAGCACTGGGACGGCATTATGGAAAACGGCGATTTCTGGACCCGCGACATGAATTCCTACAACCATTACGCTTACGGTGCAGTCGCTGACTGGGTATACGGAAACGCTGCCGGAATCCGCCCGCTGGACGACTGTCCCGGCTACGAAAAAATTTCTGTCTCCCCGCTTCCCGACAAACGCCTCGGCTGGCTTTCCTGCTCCTATCGCTCCCGCCACGGTCTGATCCGCTCTGACTGGAAGCTGCAGGGCGATCAGTGGCGCTACGAAATCGAAACGCCGGTTGACGCGGTGATCACGATCGCCGGACAGGAACATGCAGTTACGCCCGGAACGTGGATCTTTTTCAGCGCGGTGGAGTGATTTAAAATGAAGTGAAGCCTGGGCTGCGCACGAAAAGGCTTCGACGCGGGCGAGCCGCGGCCGCGCGCAAAAATGCCCCGGGCAGGCGATCGTGTCACCGCTGCCCGGGGCATTCTTATGCTCTATTCTGCAATTTCAACGCTGCTGGAATCCGACTGCCAACCTCACTCCGCCGCTGTTCCGGCTCCGGTTTTCTCTGTCTCTGCGCCTTCCAGCATTTCCAGGTAATTTCCTTTATCGATATGCATCATCGAAATCTGGTTTTTATGGCGTCTGAATCCGTAGACGCAGTCCACGTTGCGGATCAGGGACTGTAAGCGTTCGTCCGGCACGCAGACAATCAGCTGCAGATCCATTTGCCGCGCATATTTTAAACAGACCGCGCTTCTCTCCTGATCCATTTTAGAAAAGGCCTCGTCCAGAAGCACCAGCTTGATTCGGCTGTCGCGGTTGGTCTGCTGCATGTAAAGCATCGCAAAACCGGCGAGCAGCGCGACGTATTTCGGGTTCTGTCCCTCGCCGCCGGAATCGCGCCCTGCCATATCATCTACGAAATTCTCTCGGATCACGTTTCCGTCTGCATCCGTAACCTGCTCGTACATGGAAAAGGACAGGTAGTTGCGGTAATCCGCATACTGCTCCATTTCCCGGCGGTGCTGCTCCAGCACGCGTTCATCATCGTCCCTCACCGGCATGAACTTATCGGTCAGCAGTTTGATTTTCGCTTCGTATTTCTGATAAAAGCTGTCTTCTCCAAGGGACAGCTGCCCCTCGAAGCCGTCGTTATCCAGGTTCTTGCTGTCTAACTCCGGCGCCATGAGCATGTCGTAAAACTGACCGTTTTCATTGTAGGCAGGCTCGATTTTAATCTGGTAAATGCTGTCCGAGAAGTTCGTCTTTTTCAACAGGCGGTTGATCTCCGCAGCATGCCGCTTTGCCGCCTTAATGTCACCATGAATCGTTGCGATCACATTTTCCCGCAGGCTGCGGTAAATGAAATCGCACTGTTTTTCAAACTCTGTCCGGTACTGTGGTTCAAAATCCGTCTCATACTGGGCAAGCAGCTGCTCATAGCCCTCATTGGACTTTTCCGAACCAGAAAAGCCGCTGGACGGATACTGCAGAATATAGGCATTTCTTGCACGCGACAGCGCTTCTGTCTGTTCCTGCTCCTTTTCGCCAAGCGCCTCGATCTCTGCATTTTTCTGTGCTTTGACCGAGCCGGAGGAACGCTTCGACAACACCTCCTGCACGGACGCTGTGATCTCCGGCTGCTCCGTATAGCCGACATACGCCTCCTTTA
>OGWV01001437.1_pt1 | contig 14980 bp, 15 predicted proteins | sample 1576081 | NCBI WGS metagenome assembly OGWV01 (sample SAMEA3541541, study PRJEB24748) | human gut metagenome | biome: human gut; feature: human-associated habitat; material: faeces | place: China | collected 2012 | reverse complement strand
CTCTGGCAGTGAAGCTGTGCGGGAATGACAAATTGTTACTGTCGCATTTTCGTTTAATAAGAGCATAGAGAGCGGTTTTCCTACTACAAGACTTCGTCCAAGTACAACTGCTCGTTTTCCCTGCGGCTCAATGCCATAAAAATGGAGAATTTCCATGACAGCCTGCGCAGTACACGGAGCAAATGCGTGTTTATCTCCTGAAAACAGCTTTCCAAGCGCTGCACTAGATATACCATCTACATCCTTTTCTGGAGCAATTGATTCAACAATCTGTGACTCATTAAGCTGTGCCGGAAGCGGACGAAACAGTAAAATGCCATCGATCGTTGGATCATCATTTATGGCAGCAAATTTTGCTGAAAAATCATCCATTGAAATGTCTGCCGGAAATACAAACAGTTTTGAGCAGCAGGAGAATCTTGGTGGTGTGGCAATCAATCCGTTTACGGATAACCTCATTTTCAAGATGCCGCTTGTCCTTCGTATTCAGGAGGTTGAGAAAAAGCGCAGAGAACTTGCAAAACAGGGCGGTGAACCGAAGAAGAAAACGCTGCAGCTGACACCGGAGCAGTATCTGCAGTTTGAGCGTCGTCAGTTCGAGTTTGGATTCCTGCCGAAGCGGTTCTTCGAGCAGGGGCAGGCTTTCATGGATGAACTGTGCGAGAAGAAGGAAGAATATATCGATCAGCTTTTTGAGGAAGCTTATCAGGAGAAGAGAAGATATCCGTATCTTCCGGAAGATTTCTCGGTCATGGTCATGAACATCGCAGAAGACCTGCTCATCGTCCGCGTGGATCTGCCTGCGCAGGATATGGCGGCACCATCCTGCCTGCGTATCTATCTGGCATGGAATGAAGTTGCCGGAAGCGGAAGATATCTTACGATTGAGACCGTGAAGGATTCGAAGGAACGGAAGCTCGGCGAACTGACTTTAGACTGGAAGAAGGTGGATCATGGAGTTGCACCTGTCGAGGGTGCGGAACTGCAGTATGTGATCGATCTTCTGCAGGACAAGTTGTCCTAATAATATTAGATTATTTGAAAAGTGACGATACCGGATTGTTATTTCAAAAAGTGTGCTTAAATGCCACAGATTGGGAACGATACCGACTTTGGACTCAATTTTTTCCCAGCACGGCGGCGATAACCTGATCCATGTCGTAATACTTATACTCACCCAGGCGTCCGCCGAAGATGACCTTCGGCTCGGCGTCGGCCAGCTTCTTGTACTCGGCATACAGTGCGCCGTTTTTAGCATCGTTGACGGGGTAATACGGCTCGTCACCGGGCTTCCACTCAGAGGAATACTCGCGGCTGATGATCGTTTTGGGCAGGTCGTTGCCGTTCTCGTCCTTGCCGAACTCGAACCATTTGTGCTCGATGATGCGGGTCCACGGCGTCTCGCGGTCCGTATAGTTGACGGCGGCGTTGCCCTGGAAGCTGGGCTTGTCGAGCAGCTCGTTCTCAAACCGGACAGAGCGGTACTCCAACGTGCCGAGTTTGTAGTCAAAATAAGCATCAATCGGGCCGGTGTAGACGATTTTGTCAGCCAGTGCGTCCAGCGCGGCCTTGTTTTCAAGGTAGTCGGTGTTCAGCCGCACCTCGATGCCGTCCAGAAGATTGGCGATCATCTTGGTGTAGCCGCCGATGGGAATGCCCTGATACAGCGCGTTGAAATAGTTGTTGTCAAAGGTCAGCCGCACGGGCAGGCGCTTGATGATAAAAGCAGGCAGGTCCTTGCAGTCGCGGCCCCACTGCTTTTCGGTGTAGCCCTTGATGAGCTTCTCATAAATGTCGCGGCCCACAAGGGAGATGGCCTGCTCCTCAAGGTTCTGCGGCTCGTGGGTGATCTCACGGCGCTGCTCCTCGATCTTGGCGGCTGCCTCCTCCGGCGTGACGACGCCCCACATCTTATTAAAGGTATACATGTTGAAGGGCAGCGAATACAGTTCACCCTTATAGTTGGCAACAGGAGAGTTCGTAAATCGGTTGAACTCGGCAAACCGGGTGATATAGTTCCAGACCTTTTTGTTGTTGGTGTGGAAGATGTGCGCACCATACTTATGGACGTTGATACCCTCGATGTTCTCGGTATAAATGTTGCCCGCAATGTTGGGGCGCTTATCCACGACCAGCACGGATTTGCCGTGGACCTTGGCCTTAATGCGCTTCATGACACCCTGAATCGAGCTTTGGCGGAAGTTGTCGCTGTTGCTCTTCATCGTCAGGCGGTAGACACCGATCGTGACGGGCCTTTCGCGGCTTTCGTCAAACTCATTTTCCTGATCGTAGCCGTAGTACCCGGCCAGCTTCAGCATGCGGTCAGCGATGAAGTCCTTGCGGGTGCGGTTGGACTCCACAATGGCCTCGATGAGATTTTCCGGCACATCGGCATAGGCTGCCTTTGCGTCCAGCGTAGCGGTCAGATCCAGCTCCTTCTCAGCCAGATATTTCTCGATGTAATCATCCCGGATCGGCGATTTGCGTGCGTTGATCAATGCGACCTTTTCCGGCAGGATATCCACCGCCGTCACATGATGGTGCTGGGAAAGCAGCGTGGCAATCGAAAGCCCCACATAGCCGGTCCCGGCCACCGCGATCTTATATTTTTTCATAGCAGCTTATACTCCGCAGCTGCGAATTTTCCGTAAGGCAGCGGTCAAAATTGCGCCGTACCGGCTTACCGTATGTGGGTTTATTATAGCACGTCACCGGCCACAATTCAATATTGCCGCTTCCCTCAGAATTGTTTGAACAATAATCCAGTATTGAAAACAATCGTCTCTACTCAGTCTTTGCTGTATCTGCTAAGATAGAATCACGGTACTGGCGTGGTGTCAGACCGGTTTGTTTACGGAAAACACGATAAAAGTAATTGTCATCCAGGAATCCGATCTGCTGGCAGATCTGTGCATTGGACAGATTCGTATCGCAAAGAAGCTTCATCGCTTTTTGGATGCGCAGGTGCGTGATCTGCTCGTTGATGCCGCAGCCATAGAGCTGCCGGGAAAGATAGTACAGCCCGGTACGGCTTAACGAAAGATCACGGCAGATCGTTTCGTTTGTCAATGTCTCATCCAGATGTTCCGCCAGGTAGCGGCTCAGCTTTTCCTGCGCACTGCCCGCTGCCAGCCTCGTCAGCCCCTTTTGGTACAATGCAGCCGCCGCCAAAGCCAGCAGATCCGCTGCTGATTTCAGCACCGGATAGGGCGTGCGCGGCAAGGCATTATAGGCTTTTTGCAGTGCCGTTTTATCAATTGCGTAAGCCGAGCAGCATTTTTGCGCATAGCTCCACTCGCTCTGCTCATCGGCCCCCTGTACAATGTGGCTCAACAGCAAAAAGCCCACAACAGCACCATCGATCTGGACCGGCGTGATCACTTCGATCAGCCCCGCATGGCAGGGGTAGATGATCGTCTGCTTTTGCCGCGTTGCCTTGCGGCAAGCCGCCTGGTCACACAGGTAACAGCCGGTCTTGCCATCAGGCACACTGCGGATCAAGCGGCAATAAGCTGGCAGTTCCGGCGGATAGGCAAGCACTTCGATTCCATACGAATCAAAAACGGCGGAGCGCAGCCCCGTAAGGCAGTGAAAATCCTGCAAGAGGACCAAAAGCTCCTTTTTATTGAAAACGGTTCCCATGGGTGCGCTCCTTTCCGAACATTAAGATAGTTTTATGATAAAGACCATCCTTTATTTTGTCAAGGAGGATCCCTATGATTGACTTAAAGCAGTGTTCTCTCGGCATTGAGTTAGGTTCCACCCGCATCAAAGCTGTGCTTGTGGGCGATACCTGCAAGCCTGTGGCCCAGGGCGATTTTACCTGGGAGAACCGGCTGGAAAACGGCATCTGGACCTACCCGCTGGAGGAAGTCTGGCAGGGTGTGCAGGCCGCCTACGCGGCATTGGCTGCGGATGTGCTGGCCAAGTGTGGCCAGCCGCTGACCACAGTGGGATGCATTGGCGTTTCGGCTATGATGCATGGGTATCTGGCGTTTGATGCTGCGGGCAAACTGCTGGTACCGTTCCGCACATGGCGCAACACGATGACCGGCGCGGCAGCAGAAGAGTTGACCTCGGCGTTCGGGTTCAACATCCCGCAGCGGTGGAGCGCAGCACACCTGTACCAAGCCATGCTGAACCGCGAGCCACACCTGCCGCAGCTGGACTTTTTCACCACGCTGGCAGGCTATGTACACTGGCAGCTGACCGGGCGCAAGGTGCTGGGCGAAGGCGATGCCAGCGGCATGTTCCCGATTGACAGCACCACCGGCGGGTATGATGCCGCAATGCTCGCAAAATTTAACGCGCTGGCAGACAGGCAAGGCTGCCCCGTGGATCTTGTCAAACTGCTGCCTACCGTTTTGCCCGCAGGCGAGGACGCCGGTATGCTGACCGTCGAGGGGGCGAAGCGGCTCGACCCCACCGGCACGCTGCAGCCCGGCATACCGTTCTGCCCACCGGAGGGCGACGCCGGCACCGGCATGGTGGCAACAAACAGTGTCGCCCCGCGCACCGGCAATGTCAGCGCAGGCACCAGCATTTTTGCCATGGTCGTCCTGGAAAAGCCGCTGTCCAAGGTCTACCCGGAAATCGACATGGTCACGACCCCCGACGGCGCGGCGGTCGCCATGGTCCACTGCAACAACTGCACCAGCGATTTGAACGCCTGGGTCGATCTGCTGGCCGAGAGCGCGGCACTGTGCGGAGCAAACATCGACAAAGGTGCATTGTTTACCCTCCTGTTTAACGAATCGCTGCACGGTGCGCCTGACTGCGGCGGCATCACGCCCGTCAACTATATTTCCGGTGAGAGCGTCACCCACCTGGACGCGGGCGTCCCCCTGCTGCTGCGCCGCCCGGACAGTGCGTTTACGCTGGCCAACTTTATGCGCGCCAACATCTATTCTGCCTTTGCCACGTTGGCGATGGGGCTGGAAATTCTGCGCAAAGAAAATGTGGCTGTGAATACCCTGCTCGGCCACGGCGGCATCTTCAAAACGCCGGGCGTGGCCCAGCGGTATCTGGCTGCGGCGGCGGGTGCTCCTGTGACCTGCATGGAAACAGCCGGTGAGGGCGGTTCCTACGGCATGGCCCTGCTGGCTGCGTATCGTCTGCACCGCGCCGACGGCGAAACGCTGGCCGCGTATTTGAACCGCTGCGTTTTTGCCGACGCCCAAAGCACGACCCTGTCCCCCGACCCCGCCGAGCAGTCCGGGTTTGCCGCCTTTTTGACCCAATACCAAACCGCGCTGAAAGCCGAGCGCGCCGTTGTGTTGTAAAATAAGGGCTTGTATGCGTCGGCTGCCGGGCAACGCCAGCCAGCGGCGGAGAGTCCGGAACAACGGCTGTTCTTGAACGATTTAGCGTTAAAGCAGAAAGGATAATCTATGCTGGAAGCATTAAAGCAGCAAGTTTATGAAGCCAACATGGAATTGCCCCGCCGCGGGCTTGTAACCTACACCTGGGGCAATGTTTCGGGCATTGACCGCGAAAAGGGGTTGTTTGTCATCAAGCCGTCCGGCGTGGAATATGACGAACTTACACCGGAAATGCTCGTTGTCATGGATTTGAACGGCAACAAGATCGAGGGCGAGCTGAAACCCAGCAGCGACACGAAAACGCATCTGGAACTGTACAAGGCGTTCTCGGCGCTGGGCGGCATCGTACACACCCACTCGACCCACGCAGTGGCCTTTGCCCAGGCGCGGCGCGACCTGCCCGCCTTTGGCACGACCCACGCCGACTATTTTTACGGCCCTGTCCCCTGCACGCGGGAGCTGACGCCTGGAGAGATCGACGAGGACTACGAGAAGAACACCGGCAAGGTCATCATCGAGACATTCCAAAACCGCGGCATTGACCCGGTGCATGTACCCGGTGTTCTCTGTGCCAGCCACGGTCCCTTTACCTGGGGCAAAGACGCGGCACAGGCTGTCTACCACGCTGTTGTGCTGGAAGAAGTCGCAAAGATGGCAATTTTGACTCTGACCATTGACCCCGATGCACAGCCTGCCCCACAGCATGTTTTGGACAAGCATTTTATGAGAAAACACGGACCAAACGCCTATTACGGCCAGAAATAAGGAGGTTTTACCGTATGAAATTTTACATTGATACCGCCAACGTCGACGAGATCCGCAGTGCCAACGACATGGGCATTATCGCCGGTGTCACCACAAACCCCAGCCTGATTGCCAAAGAGGGCCGCGACTACGCCGAAACGTTGAAAGAGATTGCCACCATCGTGGACGGCCCCATCTCCGGCGAGGTCAAGGCGACCACAACCGATGCCGAGGACATGATCGCCGAGGGCCGCGCCATCTACGCGCTGGACCCGAAGCACATGGTGGTCAAAATCCCCATGACCGCCGAGGGGTTAAAGGCCATCAAGGTGCTGTCCGGCGAGGGCATCCCTACGAACTGCACACTGATTTTCAGCGCAAACCAGGCGCTGCTGGCAGCCCGCGCGGGCGCCACGTATGTCAGCCCGTTTTTGGGGCGTCTCGATGACATCGGCCAGCCGGGCATTGATCTGATCGAGACTATCCACGATATATTCCTGAACTATCCGGACATCGAGACTCAAATCATCGCCGCCAGCGTGCGCAATCCCATCCATGTGACCGACTGTGCCCTGGCTGGTGCCGACATTGCCACGGTGCCGTATAAGGTCATCGAGCAGATGCTTCACCATCCGCTGACCGATGCCGGCATTGAGAAGTTCAAGGCCGACTATACAAAAGTTTTTGGCGTCAACGGATAAATCTTCCGTAAGGGGGAGACAAAGATATGTACTATATTGGGATCGACCTCGGCACCTCTGCGGTGAAGCTGCTGCTGATGGACGAAACGGGCAGCATTGCCAACATCGTCAGCCGGGAATACCCGATCGCCTTCCCGCATCCCGGTTGGAGCGAGCAGGACCCCGCCGATTGGTGGGCGGCGGTCTGCGACGGCATCCCCGCGCTGCTGGACGGGTTTGATGCGTCTCAGGTCAAGGGCATCGGCGCGGGCGGCCAGATGCACGGGCTGGTGGTGCTGGACAAAAATGACGCGGTTATCCGCCCCTGCATCCTTTGGAACGATGGCCGCACCCAAAGGCAGGTCGACTACTTAAACGGCGTTATCGGCAAAGACAAGCTGAGCCGTTACACCGCAAACATCGCCTTTGCAGGCTTCACCGCACCCAAACTGCTTTGGATGCGGGAGAACGAGCCGGACAACTTCGCCCGCATCGAAAAAATCATGCTGCCGAAGGATTACATCAACTATAAGCTGACCGGCGTCCACTGCACCGACTATTCCGACGCATCGGGCATGCTGCTGTTAGACGTGGAGCACAAATGCTGGAGCAAGGAAATGCTGGACATCTGCGGCGTGCAGGAATCCCAGCTGCCGAAGCTGTTTGAGAGCTGGCAGCCCGTCGGCACGCTGACTGCCGAAGCCGCCCAAACGCTGGGCCTGCCTGCGGATGTGGTCGTTTGCGCGGGCGCGGGCGATAACGCCGCTGCGGCTGTCGGCTGCGGCGCGGTGGGCGGCGGTAAGTGCAATATTTCCTTGGGCACATCGGGCACGGTGTTCATCACCAGCGATACGTTCGGCGTCGACAAGCAGAACGCCCTGCACAGCTTCGCCCACGCGGACGGAGGGTATCATTTGATGGGCTGCATCCTCTCGGCTGCGTCCTGCAACAAGTGGTGGAGCGAAGAAGTGCTGCACACCACTGACTACGTTGCCGAGCAGACACCCATTACGGCGGACAAGCTGGGCGCGAACGACGTCTACTTCCTGCCCTACCTGATGGGCGAACGCAGCCCCCACAACGATCCTGCCTCGCGCGGTGCATTCGTCGGGCTGCGGATGGACACCCCGCGTGCCGCGCTGACCCAGGCGGTGCTGGAAGGTGTGGCGTTTGCGATTCGCGATTGTGTGGAGATTGCGCGGGCACAAGGCGTGAAGATTAAAGCCAGCACGCTCTGCGGCGGCGGTGCCAAAAGCCCGCTGTGGCGGGAGATTTTGGCGAACGTGCTGGGCATTCCGCTGACGCTGCCCCAGACCGAACAAGGCCCCGGCTACGGCGGCGCGATGCTGGCGGCGGTGGCCTGCGGGGCATACCCCAGCGTGCAGGCCTGCGCCGAGGCGCTCGTCCACGCCAAGAGCACAACCCAGCCGGACGCCGCGCTCGTCGAAAAATACAACGCGCGCTACGCCGTGTGGCACAAGCTGTACCCGGCACTGAAAGTATCCTTTGCGGAAATGGAGGCACTGCAATGAAGATTTTTTCTGTAACCGACCCGGAATTCAAGCCCTATGGCCGCGTTGTGACCGGGCTGGATACCGCCAAAGCGGAAATTTTGGCCGCCTTGGCAAACACCCCGCTGCCCGCAGCTACGGATTATGTGGCCGAGGACGCAGCCCTGCAGGAACTGCCCGCCGCCGTCGAAGTGTCGGAGCATCTTTTCGGCGGCATGCCCTGCCAACTGGGCTGGTGCAACGGTCACAACACCTATTTGAACTGCCTGGAATACCACCGCGACAGCGAGTTCAATCTGGGTACCGAAGATTTTGTGCTATTGCTTGCCAGGCAGGAGGAAATCGCGGGCGGCAAGCTGGACACCGCCAAGGTCAAGGCGTTCCGCGTCCCGGCAGGCACACTGGTGGAAGTCTACGCCACGACGCTGCACTACGCGCCCTGCCATGTGGACGCAGCCAAGGGCTTCCGCGTGCTGGTCGCCCTGCCCAAAGGCACCAATACCGCAAAGCCCGCCATCAAGAATGACGGCGGCGATGACCCGCAGCTGTGGGCCCGCAACAAGTGGCTGTTCGCTCATCCCGACAGCGCCGAGGCCAAGGCCGGGGCGTATGTTGGATTGGTGGGGGAAAACGTACATATTTAGGAGCATATAGAATGCTCCCCTACGATACAGGAAAGTTCCACGGCATCCCCGTAGGGGCGGATTCCATATCCGCCCGCCATTGCAAAATGTGTAAATATATAGGAGGCAAAACCATGAAATCATCCAACATCCCCGAGGTCAAGCTCGGCATCATTGCCGTCAGCCGTGACTGTTTTCCCATCGCCCTGAGCGAGAAGCGCCGCGCTGCCATCTCTGCCGCCTGCGCCGCCAAGGGCACTGACCTGTACGAGTGCAAGACCACTGTCGAGAACGAGCACGACATGCAAAAAGCCGTGGTCGAAGTCACCGCCGCAGGCTGCAATGCGCTGACCGTATTCCTCGGCAACTTCGGCCCCGAAACGCCCGAAACGCTGATTGCCAAGCACTTTGACGGCCCCTGCATGTTCGTAGCGGCAGCCGAGGGCGACGGCGATATGATCAATGGCCGCGGAGATGCGTACTGTGGTATGCTGAACTGCTCCTACAATCTCGGCATGCGCCATCTGAAGGGCTATATTCCCGAGTATCCCGTCGGCACGGCGGAGGAAATTGCCGACAAGATCGCCGAGTTTGTGCCGATTGCCCGCACCATTCTGGGCGTGCGTGATTTGAAAATCATCACCTTCGGCCCGCGCCCGCAGGACTTCTTCGCCTGCAATGCCCCCATCAAGGGCCTGTATGAGCTGGATGTTGAGATCGAGGAAAACTCCGAGCTTGACCTGCTCGTTTCCTACAAAGAGCATGCGGGCGACCCGCGCATCGCGGACGTCTGCGCCGACATGGCCGCCGAGATGGGCGAGGGGCACTATTACCCCGACCTGCTGACCCGCATGGCGCAGTTTGAGCTGACCCTGCTCGACTGGGCCGAGAACCACAAGGGCAGCAAAAAGTATGTTGCTTTTGCTGATAAGTGCTGGCCCGCTTTCCCGTCGCAGTTCGGGTTTGAGCCTTGCTACGTCAACTCCCGCCTTGCCAGCCGCGGCATCCCCGTGGCCTGCGAGGTCGATATTTACGGTGCCCTGTCCGAGTACATCGGTATGTGCGCCTCCGGCGACACCGTCACCCTGCTGGACATCAACAACAGCGTGCCCAAGTACATTTATGATGAGGACATCACCGGCAAGTTCAATTACAAGCTGACCGATACCTTCATGGGCTTCCACTGCGGCAACACGCCATCCTGCAAGATGTGCAGTGACCGCGCCGTCAAGTACCAGCTCATCCAGCACCGCCTGCTGGAGCCAGCCGGCAGCGACCCCGATTTCACCCGCGGCACGCTGGAAGGCGACATTGCGCCGTCCGACATCACGTTCTACCGTTTGCAGTGCGACAGCGAAGGCCAGCTGCGCGCCTACATCGCTCAGGGTGAAATTTTACCCGTTGCAACGCGGTCTTTCGGCGGCATCGCCATCTTCGCCATTCCCGAGATGGGCCGTTTCTACCGCCATGTCCTGATTCAGAAGCGCTACCCGCACCACGGTGCCGTTGCCTTCGGTCACTATGGCAAGACGCTGTTTGAAGTGTTCAAGTTCCTCGGCATTGCGGACATTGCCTACAACCAGCCCAAGAGCCTGCCGTATCCCACAGAAAATCCGTTTGCATAATAATAAGGGAAAGTAAAGAAGAGCTGCGTATGAATCAGCAAGGATCGCAGAAGATTGACGCTTACCGGCGTGCCAGCAACAATCCGGCAGCCGGTCAGCTCTATCTGCCGGATCCCCCCCTGCTGCGCCGCCCGCTGAAGCGTGCGGACGTCAAGCGCAAGCTCATCGCCCACAAGAACTGCATCCACGAAATCGGTCAGGATATGCCCGAAATTCTAGATTGGAAGTGGCATCTGCCGGATAAGGTCTACACTTTTTAATTAAAATCATTCTTCACCGCAAAAAGAAGGTGCGTTCACCCCTTGGCCCCCTCTGCGAGGGGGCTCCGCCCGCAGGCGGTAGGGGAGAGAACTGTACGGTTGCCCAAAACATTTCGGGCTATGGCAAGGTTCTCTCCCTCCGCCCCTTCGGGGCACCGCTCCCCCCTCTGGCGCAAGCGCCACCTCCCCCGTATCGAGGGAGTCTGTCTCGCAGAGGGAGGTTTTTCGACACGCCGAGGAGAGATGTGGCTCACATCTCTCCTTTTTGCGGTGACTGGCAGGTGGAAAGTGCAGCCTTTTCTGCACCACCATAGGATTTGAACCAACCGTCCTTGATCTCACAGACCTTGGTCGGCGCGCTCAGCGAGATCTCATCCGGCTTATCCTTGCCGTACACGACCATGCCGTACCGCACGCCAAGGCTGGTCATTACCTTTTTGCTGACGCTGCGCATCGGCAAGGAGAAAAACATGCCGATCCTGCGGTTTGCCTGCATCTTTTCCAATGCGGCATATATGGGCTTTCCGCTGATTCAGGCGCTGTTCGGGGCCGAGGGGCTTTTGTACGCCAGTGCTTATGTGACAGTGTTCAATATTTTACTGTGGACCGTTGGCTATGCGATGGTCAGCGGGAAGGTCCGCCCCGGAGAGGTGCTGCACAGCATCCTGACAACGCCGGTGCTCTGGTCCGTTCTGCTGGGCCTGACCCTGTACCTGTGCCGGGTCAATGTGCCGGAGCTTATCCGCCAGCCGCTGCAGCTGGTCGGCAACATGAACACACCGCTCTCGATGATTATCACCGGTATGCTGATTGCCGGCAGCAAGCCGGAAAAGCTGCTGGGCAACCGTGAGATATACCGCATCATTCTGATACATATGTTGTTCATCCCGCTGGTGAGCTTTCTGCTGTTCCGGCTGCTAAGTGTGCAGGGCATGGTGGCCGAGGTCGTGCTGCTGCTTGAGGCCTGCCCCTGCGCCGCCATCACCTCGGTGTTTGCCGTTCAGTTTGGCTATGACGAGGACCTCGCAGCCGGTTCTGTCGTTATAACGAGCTTTATCAGTATTGTGGTGCTGCCGCTTTGCGCTATGGCTCTGACAATGATGATGTAATAAGTGTGAAGGCGTACGAATTAACTCATTCTTCATGGTTTGCCAAATTTGCATAGTATTATAGGGACGCAGAATAAATCAAGCCAAGATATTTCAGCATATTTCAACAGTAAAGCGGCACCGCCATGTGGCGGTGCCGCTTTACTGTTGAAGGAGAAAAAGCAGGTTTGCGATCAGCCCTTATCCGCGCCGGCGGTAATGCCCTCGACATAGAATTTCTGCATGATGACAAACAAAATCGAGATGGGGACGGACACCAGCACACCGCCTGCACAGAACAGCGCAAAGTAGTTGTTGATGAGCGTTCTCTGCAGCATATTGAACAGGCCGATGGCGACTGTCCAGTCGGTGGAGACGCCGGAGTTCAGAATCATCTTCGCCACAACGAAGTCCGTCCAGGGAATCATAAAGGAGCTGATGATGGTGTACACCAAAATCGGCTTGGACATCGGCAGCACGACCTGAAAGAATATCCGCGCATCGGAGGCACCGTCCAGCTTGGCGGCCTCACGCAGGGAAACCGGCGTGGTATCAAAAAAGCCCTTACAGATCAGGTAGCCAAGTCCAGACGAACCGGCATAGACCATGATAAGACCGGCGTAGGAGTTGGTCAGGTTGAGGTACTTCAAAACGAAGTAAACTGCAATCATCGCCAGAACACCGGGGAACAGGTTGACAATGACCGACAGATTCTGGAGCAGCCTGCGCCCCTTAAAGCGGCAGCAGCTCAATGCGTAGGCGACCATCAGCACAAAGCAGGTGGAGATAACGCAGGTAAAGCACGCGACCACAAAGGTGTTTACAAACCACCGCGGGAACTGCGCAACGGAATCAGGGTGGAACATGATATTAGCGTAGTTGTCCAGTGTATAACCAGCCGGGAAAAAGCGCCGCACATTGATGCCGCGGTCGGTGGAGAAGGAGGTTGCCACCAGCCAGACAATGGGCACCAGCCAGATACCTGCCAGCAGGGCAAGAACCAGATGGCGGATGACGCTGCGCACACCGCGGACGATGCGTCCCTGGCGCAGCTGCGCCTGCGAGCTGCCGGGCAGCGAAACTGTTTGCTGTGTCAAGAGAACGTCGCCTCCTTTTTATTGATGAAGCGGAAGCAAACCAGTGTGAAAATGGCACAGATGATAAACACCATAATGCCGATGACCGCCGCCATCTTATAGTTGTACTGCTCCTGTGTCAAACGGAACAGCCATGTGACCAGCAGGTCCACTTCCTTGGCGCTGGACGATGCCATGGCCTGATCCTTAGTGATGTAGACATCCTGCGTCAGCAGGTAGATGACATTGAAGTTGTTGACGTTCTTGACGAAATCCGTCACCAGCGCGGGCCCCTGCACACTGAGCAGGTAGGGCAGCTTGATATAAATAAAGCACTGCAGCGGGCTGGCACCGTCGATGGTAGAGGCTTCCAGAATATCGCTGGGGATGTTCATCAGCACACCGGTGGCAATCAGCATCTGGTACGGTATACCGACCCAGATGTTGATCATAATGATCATGAACTTAGCCCAATGCTGATCCGTCAGAAACGGGATATGGTCCATGCTCTGCCCCAAAAGCCCAATGGTTTTGAGCAAATCAGTGCCGCCCGCATTGTTCATCATGGTATTGCAGATACCGGCATCCGAGAAGAAATTGCGCACCAGCAGCAGCGTGACAAACTGCGGCACAGCAATGGTAATCATAAACAGGGTACGCCAGAGCCGGGGGCACTTCGTCTTTTTGTTGTTGATGAACATTGCCAGAAACACGCCGCCGAAGAAGGTCGTGAAGGTTGCAAAGAACGCCCAGACCAGTGTCCAACTCAGCACCTTGCCGAATGCATAGCTAAAAGTCATCGACAGCGACTGGCCGCCAAACAGCGAGGCAAAGTTTGCCAGCCCTACCCATGTAAACAGCGCGGCAGGCGGCATGTGCTGCTGGTCGTAGTTCGTAAAGGCAACGGCAATCAAAATGAAGAGCGGTACAATGGTAAACACCACCACGCCCAGCACCGGCAGCGTCAGCAGCGTGACATAGAATTTCTCATTAAGGTAGCAGTTGATATCCTGACGGAAGCTGTTAGGCTTTTTACCGGCAGCCTTTTGCTGCTGGAGCAGGTAATTCGACTGCACGACCATCATGGTCGCCACGACCAGCGAGACAATGATCACCATCGCAATGACGCTGAGCAGCAAAATAGCAAACGAGTTATCGTAATTGTTGACCTCGTTTTTGAGGGTCACCGGGTTGAACTGCATCTCCATCTGGACAGTGCCGAGCGTGCCAAACTTTTTTAAAGCCGGAATGCCGGAGGTACCCAGAAAATACAGCCCCAACCCCTGCACCAGCGTTACCAGCAGTGCCTTGATGAGCTGTCCATGCCCGATGTAGCCCAGACCCCAGACAAGCAGCGACAGCTTGGTGAAGGCATCGCCGCGGACAAATGCACGGCCGAACTTCTGAATGAAATTTGCTTCTTTTCCATCGCCACGCGACGGTGCAAGAACCATTTCTGCCACAGAAGTCATCTCCTTTCTTATACGCGGGATTTAAAAAAAGCGGGCACGCCGCATAGCCGCTGCGTGCCCGCTGGATTATTTTTTACTGTGCCACGGGTGCGGTGATACCGGCTACGGCGTCGTCCACCAGCTGCTGGGTGGTCTTGCCCTGCGTATCGCCGGAAACCAGGATCTCGCCCAGGCTTGCGGCGGAGCTCCAGTAGTTGGCACCTACGCGCTGCAGGGTGGCGTAGTCGCTCTGCTCAGCCAGTGCGGCGATGGCAGGCGCGCTCTGCACGGCCTCAGACTCGTTCACAGCAATGTTGGAGGGTCCGAGCTGACGGTCATTGAAGCGCTTGGCCTGATTGTCCTCGTTGGTGATGTAGTCAGCCAGCATCATAGCAACACCGACATTGGCGCTATGAGGGTTGACGCCGACCAGCTTGTAGCCGGAGAAGGAAGCCATCTGCACCTGCTCACCGTTCAGGGTGTAGGTGGGCAGCTTGGTGGCGGCGTAGTTATCGCCCCAGGTATCCTGCGCGGTTTTGGCGTTCCATGTGCCGGAGATGGCGGCGCAGCAGCTGCCGTCCTTGATGCCGGAAACGATGTC
>OGWV01001435.1_pt1 | contig 15014 bp, 15 predicted proteins | sample 1576081 | NCBI WGS metagenome assembly OGWV01 (sample SAMEA3541541, study PRJEB24748) | human gut metagenome | biome: human gut; feature: human-associated habitat; material: faeces | place: China | collected 2012 | reverse complement strand
GGCGAAATTCATGTAATAATGGGACCAAATGGGTCAGGAAAAACAACAACAGCAAATGCAATATTAAATAATCCAGAATATAAAAAAGTAAAAGGAAATATTGAATTTGATGGAGAAGATATAACAAACTCAAAAACAGACGAAATAGCAAGAAAAGGAATATTTATGTCATTCCAATTACCAGAAGAAATACCAGGAATTTCAGTTACAAATTTTTTAAAATATGCAAAAAATAAAGTAACAGGAAAACCAGTAAAAATATTTGAATTTAAAGACGAACTAAAAAAATACATGGAAGACTTAAATATGAATCCTAAAAACATGGAAAGAAGTCTAAATGTAGGTTTCTCAGGAGGAGAAAAAAAGAAAAACGAAATATTACAAATGCTAGTACTAAATCCAAAACTTGCAATATTAGATGAAACAGATTCAGGACTAGATGTTGATGCAATAAAAACAGTATCAAAAGGAATAGAAATGTTCAAAAACAACGAAAACGCAGTATTAATAATCACACACAACAATAAAATTTTACACAGTCTAAAAGTTGACTATGTTCACGTTTTAGTTGACGGAAAAATAGTAGCAACAGGAACACAAGAGCTAGCAACAGAAATAGAAGAAAATGGATACAGTAAATACAAAAAAATGAGCAAATAAATCACAAATTTTTTTGAAAGGAAATTATAATGAGCAAAACAAATATAGATGAGATTAACAGAAATATATATGATGTAAAAAATAAAGACGAGTATGATTTTAAAATAAAAAAAGGTGAAAAAATAAGTATAACAGGAGAATCTGGACAAGGAAAAACAACAGCAATGAACATTTTATCTGGATTATATGATTTGACAGAAGGAGAGTTATTAATTGATGGGAAAGAAGTAAAAAATACTCGTTTAGATTTAGTATTTGTTTCACAAGAGGTTGATTTATTTGATACGACTATAAGAGAAAATTTATGTTTAGGTAAAGATATAAAAGAAAGTAAAATATTAGAATTGTTTGAAGATGCAGGTTTAACAGAATGGTTTTTAAATTTAGAAAATGGATTAGAAACAGTAGTTGGAGAAAAAGGAGTTAAACTTTCTGCTGGCCAAAAGCAAAGGTTAAATTTAATAAGAGGTATTTTAATTGACAAGGATTTGTATTTTTTTGACGAACCAACATCTAATTTGGATAGTGTTTCAGAAGAAAAAATTACAAATATGATTGAAAAGTATTTAAGTGATAAAACCTATGTAATTGTGACACATAGACCTAGATTAACAGGTTTGTGTAATAAACATTATAGATTTGAAAACCATATAATGAGTGAAGCTTTGTATAATGCCAAAAAATAATTTGACAAAGTAAACATAAAGTGATATAATTATACACATAAAACCACAGGAGGTAAGTAAAAATGGAACGGAAACTAACATTTGAAGAAGCACAAAAATTAATAGAGAAGGAATTAGAAAAAAACTTAGAAGAACTAAAAAGTGCATACTTAGAATGTGAAAAAGATAGTGAAAAATTAAAAGAACTCGTACTAAAAGGAAAAATTTCAAGAAAAGAATATGAAAGAAAACTAAACGAAGTGACAAGAAAACATAACAAAAAATGCATAGAAATAAATAAGAGGCAAAACGAAAAATGCATCAAAATTCAAGATGAATTTATGAGCTTTTAAAATTTTCAAGATTACAAATTTAAAGTCAAAGTTAACCTAAAGAAATCAATATGCAGGAGGAAAAAATAATGACAATAAAAGAAATTAACAACTTAATCAACGAGGAAAAAAAGAGAAACGAGGAAGAAAACAAAGCAGCAAGACAAGAATTTGAAAAAGAAATGAAAGCCATAACGATGGAAGAATCAAAGAAAACAGAGAAAATTAAAAACAATCAAGAATTAGACAAAGTCAAAAAATCAGCAAGAGCCAAAAGAGACAATGTTGTAAACAAATACAGAAACAAAGTAAAAAAAATACAAGAAAAATACAGAGAAAACTGTCTTAAAATTGAAGCTGAATTAAAACAACAATAAAATAAAAAGTTCCAGCCCAACCACAAAAAAATTTAAGTGGTTGGGTATTTTTTACCATATTTACACTAAAAGTATTGATTTTTTCAACAAAGAATAATAAAATAGAACTACTTAAAATAAAATATATAAAAGTTCTAGGAAGGAATGAGAAAAAATGAAAATCATATTAGATGCAATGGGTGGAGACAACGCACCAGACGCAAATATAAAAGGAGCAATAAAAGCAATAAAAAAAATAAAAGCAGAAATAGTACTAGTAGGAAAAGAAGAAATAATAAGAAATAAAATAAAAGAATTTTACGGAAAAGAAATAGAAGAAATATCAGACAGACTAAAAATAAAAAACGCAACAGAAACAATAGAAATGGAAGACCAACCAACAGTAGCAATAAAACACAAAAAAGACTCATCAATGGTAGTAGGCTTCAATATGCTAAAAAAAGACGAAGGAGACGTATTTATATCAGCAGGAAACTCAGGAGCATTACTTGCAGGAGCAACACTACTAGTAGGAAGAATAAAAGGCATAGACCGACCAGCACTAGCAGGAATATTACCAGCATACAAAAGTCAATTACTATTAATGGACTGCGGATCAAACACAAACTGCAAGCCAATAAACCTATTACAATTTGCACAAATGTCAACAATATATTTAAGAAACACATTTGGAATAGAAAAACCAGCAATAGGACTATTAAACATAGGAACAGAAGAAACAAAAGGAAACGAACTAGTAAAAGAAAGTTACCAATTATTAAAAGAAAAATCAGAAGAACTAGGAATCAACTTTGTAGGAAATGTAGAAGGAAGAGACGCATTCTCAGGAGAAATAGACGCAATAGTCACAGACGGATTTACAGGAAACGTATTTTTAAAAACAACAGAAGGATTAGGAAAATTCGTAAAAAGATCACTAAAAGAAAGTCTATTTAAAAGTCTCCTATCAAAAATAGCAACAATACCAGCCCTACCAGCAATGAACAGATTCTCAAAAGTAATGGATTACAAATCTTATGGAGGAGCACTATTTTTAGGAGTAAAAAAACCAGTAGTAAAAGCACATGGAAGCAGTGACGAAAAACTATTTGAATACACAATAATACAAGCAGAAAAATTTGTTGAAAACAAGGCTGTAGACAAGATGATAGAAGCATTTTCCGACTTGTCAGTATAAATTTAAAAATATTTTGAAATATACTTGACAAAAAGCATAACATATAATATAAAAGTAATATGAAAAAAAGAAAATATCAAATGAATAAATCATTTGCAACTTGAGAGGAGGTGAACTCGTACGATGAGTTCAGAAGAAATATTAGAGAAAGTAAAAGGAATCATCATTGAACAATTAGGAGTAACAGATACAGCAGTAACAATGGAAGCATCATTTATAGATGACCTAGGAGCAGATTCATTAGATATTGTTGAACTAATTATGGCTATTGAAGAAGAATTTGATATAGAAATTCCAGATAGTGACGCAGAAAAAGTCGTAACAGTAGGAGATGTAGTAGACTATATCAAAGAAAATGTACAATAAAACAAAACGGATAAGACAAACAACAAAAATCCGCATTATAATTGTATAAGAAATTACTTTAAAAAAGTATATATATTAAAAAATCTCATAGAAATATGAGATTTTTTTAGTACACACAAATATATTTATGCAACTTAAAAAAATAAATAAAATAATCAAACACACTTTTTTTATAAATAGAGCTAGTCAATTTAATACTATTTTGCAACAAAACAGAATCACCAACTTTACATGTAATAGAACCAATACAAGAACCAGAACTAACAGGAGCAGTCAAAAATTTATCACAAGAAATATCAACATTCAAATCAGAAATAAAGTCATTATATATCGGAAAGGTAGAAAAAGTAGAATAATCAACATCAAAATTTACAATATTAGAAGCCCCTTTTTCAACAACAAAAAAATTCAAATTTTTAGATTTCCACTTATCAAACTCAACAGTCATCAAATCTCTCAAATTAACCAACTCAAAATTTTGAAAAGTAAAATCAATTAATTTAATACTATCAGAAGTTCTAAAATTCTTTGTATCAGCACCCAAAACAACACAAATAATATCCAAATTATTCCTTTTACAACAACTAACCAAGCACCTATTAGCACCATTAGTAAAACCAGTTTTAATACCATAAACACCATCAACATTACCAAGAAGTTCATTTGTATTATGAATACTTTTTGGAACACCATTTATAAAAACAGTATAATTCAAAGTATTAACAACATCAGCAAACACCTTATTACGCAAAGCATAATTAGACAAAAGAGCCAACTCAAAAGCAGTAGTATAATGATCATCATTATCTAAACCATGAGGAGTACAAAAATGAGTATTTTTCAAACCGTAATTCAGTAGCCTTTTTATTCATAAGAGTAGCAAAACCATCAATATCACCACCACAATATTCAGCCAAAGCAACAGCACAATCATTACCAGATTTAAGCATCAAACCATACAAAAGATCTTTAATACTAACTTTATCACCCAACCTCAAACCAAGACGTGAACCACCAATATTAGCAGCAGATCTAGAAACCTCAATAACATCAGACAAATTACAATTTTCAATTATAATACAAGCAGTCATAATTTTAGTAGTAGAAGCCATTTTTCGTCTTTGGTATTCATTTTTACCCAAAAGAACTAAATTTGTATTTCTATCCAAAACAACAAAAGCACGAGAATTAACTTTCTGAGTAACAGGAAAATCAATACCATAAGAAGTTACAGGAAAAAAGAAAGATACACAAAACAAGAAAATCAAAAAAATATTTTTTAAAAAATTTTTGCAAACCATATAAATACCTCTAATAAATTATATATAACAAACACAAAAATATGATGAATATAAACAAAAAAATATCGTAATTCACATAATTCTAATACAACAATACTTAAACAAATACATAATTAATAATAAATATATAAAAAGTTCAACAAAACCTATACAAATAGCCAAAAATAATTTAGAAAAGTTGCAACAAAATATTGATTTTAAAGCAAAAATATAATATAATTATAATGTGTGGAAAAAGGTTTTCAAATAAAACAAGAAAACCAAAAGACAATAAAAAAGAACAAAATAAAAAATATAAATATATAAAAGGAGATTAAATATGAAAAGTAAAAAATTAAAATTAAGTATTTTATTATTTGCAATCAGTATATTTGCAATTTTATTTATGCCACATTCAGTAGAAGCATCTACAAAATTAAACCCCAACTGGTATATAGGAATAAACGAATACAGAAGCAACACAACACCAGCAAACATGGGATATTCAATAAAAAAACCAAATAACCACTTAACAATAGACCAAGGATACAAAATTTGGGAAATAGTAAAATACAACAGTAATAATGAAAGTGACACAAACTATAGTACAGACCTTACACTATATTGTGTAAAAGCAGGAGTTGGTTTTAGAGAATTAAGCACAGACCAGACAACAGGAAGCAGCAAACCAGCAATAAAAAGAGCAACATACACAACAGCATATAACTTATTAAGAGACAAAGCAGAACTATTAAGTTTAAAAGACACAAACAAAACACTATATAGTTTAGTAAGCACAGACAATTACTATGGAATTTTAGCACTTGCAGACTTAATGTACATACCAGAAAAATCAACAGCACAAGAAAAAACAGAACTAATAAATGCAGCATTAAAAGCAAACAACATAAACCCAGCAAACTACAATACAAGCCTAACAGACGAAGATGTTGATGCAGTACAACAAGCAGCATTATGGTATTTCACAAACTATGACGGAGGAGACTCATACACAAACGTATTTAATCAACTAGGCAAAAAAACATGGTTATTCTATAAAACAACAACAATGAGTGAATACACAAGTTTACAAGACTACAACCCAATAGTTGACGGAAATCAAACTGAAGCAGGACTAGACAGAGACGAACAAGCAACATACTTATATGACTATTTAGTAAACACAGCAAAAGCAAACATTGCAAAATACAAAGATGGAACAATAACACCAAAAAGCAAAGTAACATTATACACAGACCCAACTGTAGAAGACCATCAACCAGTAATATCAATAGAAAAAGAAACACCCTTTGACATGGCATTAAGAAAATACATAACAAAAGTAACAACAAAAGAAGGAAAAACAACAGACTTATCAAGTTCAGCAACAACAACAAGAAATCCATCAATAGACACAGCAACAATAGACACAGAATACACAGCAACATACAAACACAGAAAAGACCCAGTAACAGTAAAAACAGGAGATATAGTTACATACAATATATCAGTATACAACGAAGGAACAAAAGCAGGAAGAGTAACAAAAATAGTAGACCAATTACCAACAGGATTAAAATTCAGTAGTCTATCAGAAAGTGCAAAAAATATATATGACGCAACATGGGACGCAACAACAAACAAAGTAACATTTGTAAGAAAATCAACAAACACAGAAAACTTAGCAGCATACACAAATGGAAACCTAAAATCAGAAACAATAGAATTTACATGTGAAGTCACAAAAAAAGCAAGCACAACAGACAAAGAAGTATTAACAAATGTAGCATGGATAGCAGAAGAATATAATGCAGTAGACAACTTAACAATAACAAAAACAAAAGGAGACGACAGAGACTCAGAACCAGAAACAAAACCAAATGTAAACAAAGACAATATGTCAAACTACAAAGGAAACACATCAAACAAAAACGAATTAGGAGACTCAAACTACTTCTATAAAGGAGAACAAGATGACGACGACTTCGAAAAATTAGTACTACTACCAAACGAATTTGACTTAAAACTAATAAAAAGAATAACAGAAGTAAATGACGTAAAAGTACCAGAAAGAATACAAAGTGTAGACACAAGCAAACTAAACACAGTAGGAGCAGACGGAAAAATAATAACAACAGCAACATACAAAATGGACAAAAATCCAGTATCAGTAAAAAAAGGTGACATAGTAAAATATGGAATAAGAGTATATAATGAAGGTGCAATGGACGGATATGCATCAGAAATATCAGAAGACGTACCAGAAGGACTAGAATTTATATGGTCAGAAAAATTAGAAGACGAACTAAACAAAGACACAACACTAACAAAATCAGAAAAAGATGCAATTTTATATAATCAACTAATATGGACACCAAAAACAATAAACAAAGACACTAAAAAAATAGAAGTAATAACAACAAATTATTTAGCAAAAGGTGAAGGAGTAGAAAAAAGCGGAACAGGAACAAACCTAATAAAAGCATTTGACTCTGAAAAACAAACATTAAACTATAAGGAAGTATATGTATACATGAAAGTTATATCAGACAATGTAGGAGGAAGCATAATAAGAAACGAAGCAGCAATAACAAAAGACTCTGACTCAGACGGAAATGATGTAACAGACAGAGACTCAACACCAGAAGAGTGGAAAAAAGAAAATGATGACAAATACTATGATGACAACAAAAAATGGCCATCATACAAAGAAGACGACGAAGACTATGACAACATCATATTACAAAGTTTTGACTTAGCATTAAGAAAATTCATAATAGCAGTAAGTCCAGACGCAGAAATATCAGAAAACGAATATTTAAAAGACAAAAACGGAAATTATACAAGAGCACCACAAGTAGACACAAGCAAATTAAATACAACAGGAACAGACGGAAAAATAATAACAACAGCAACATATAACCATCCAAAAGACCCAGTAGAAGTAAACAAAGATGATATAGTAGTATACATGTTAAGAGTATACAATGAAGGTGATATAGACGGATATGCAACAGAAATAAAAGACCACTTACCACCAACACTAGAATTTGTAGAAGGCGAATTCAATGACAAATACAATTGGAAAGTATCAAAAGACGGAAGAACAGTAACAACAGACTATTTAAAAGAAAGCAAAATAGAAAAAGCAAAAAAAGACACAAACGGAAAAATAGTACTAAGTTATGTAGAAGTTCCAATTATGTGTAAACTAAAAGACACAGCAAAAGTAAATGAAGTAATCACAAACATAGCAGACATAACAAAATTCACAGACGGAGACAAAAACACAATAAGAGACAGAGACTCAGAAGAAGACAACGTAAAACTTCCAGAAGACAACCAATTACCATCATATAAAGATGAAGAAACAGGAGACTATGTACCAGGACAACAAGACGACGACGACTTCGAAAAAGTAATAATAAAACCATTTGACTTAGCATTAAGAAAATTCATAACAAAGGTAAACAACACAGAAGTAAACACACGTATACCACAAGTAAAATACGATTCAGAAAACAACAAAATAACATATGAACATACAAAAGACCCAGTAGATGTAGTAACAAATGACATAGTTACATACACAATAAGAGTATTCAATGAAGGAATGAAAGACGGATACGCAGCAGAAATATCAGACGATATGCCAGCAGGACTAGAATTTTTACCAGACAATGAAACAAACAAAGAATACAGATGGGTAATGTATGACAAAGACGGAAACAAAACAGAAGATGTATCAAAAGCAGTAAAAATAAGAACAGACTACTTATCAAAAGAACAAGGCGAAGCAAAAATGAAAGAAGACACATCTTTAACAGAAAATCCATATTTACTAAAAGCATTTGACGGAAGCAAAGAAATATCAGAAGAAAATCCAGACAATGCAGACGTTAAAGTAGCATTCAAAGTAGTAGAACCAAACACATCAGACAAAATAATAGTAAACTCTGCACAAATATCAAAAGACACAGACAAAAACGGAAAAGACATAGACGATATAGACTCAACACCAGACAAATGGAACGAAGGAGAAGACGATCAAGACAGAGAATACATAAAACTAAACTACTTTGACTTAGCATTAAGAAAATGGGTAACACAAGCAATAGTAATAGAAAACGGAAAAGAAACAGTAACACAAACAGGACACACACCAGAACAAGACCCAGAACCAATTGTAAAAGTTGATTTAAACCGTAAAAAACTAAATAAAGTAACAGTCAAATTCAGATATTCAATAAGAATAACAAATGAAGGAGACATAGCAGGATATGCGAAAGAAATAAAAGACTATATACCAGCAGGATTAAAATTTGTAGCAACAGACAACCCAGGATGGACAGATTTAGGAAACAACATAATAACAACAAACTTATTAGCAGACAAATTACTACAACCAGGAGAAAGTGCAGACGTGCAAGTACTACTAACATGGATAAACGGACAAAACAACATGGGACTAAAAACAAACATAGCAGAAATATCAAAAGACTATAATGACAGAGGAGTACCAGATAGAGACTCAACACCAGACAACAAAAAAGACGGTGAAGACGATATAGACGATGCACCAGTTATGTTATCAATAGCAACAGGTAAAGTAAAAACATATTTTGCATTAGGATTTACAGTTTTAATAATGCTAGCAGGAGGAATCGTATTAATCAAAAAATTCGTATTATAAAAACAAAAAATAATTAAGAAAATATACTAAAAAGAACCTTCAAAGAAAACCTACTTTGAAGGTTCTTACAATTAAGAAAGAAAATGAAAATTAAAGGAATCCAAAAATTCAAAAAAAACATTTACAATTACAAAGTGCTATGATATAATTTCAAAAGAAAACAAAAATAATGTAATTAATATTACACAATTGAAAAAAGCCAGGAAGGAAGGAAAAGAATATGAATCAAATTTTAGCCACAAAAACAGACAACAAAAAACGAAAAAAGCCAAAAATGCCAGGAAAATCAGTATCATCAGATATAGCAAAAGTAACAAAAGTTTTTGCAATAGGACTAATCATATTTGGAGGCTGTGTAATAGGAACAGGTTCATATTCTTTATACAAAGAAAAAGAAACAAATAATAAAACAACAATAAACGAAATGTCAAAACCAGTAATTTCAGTAGAAGCAATAGAAGGAGACGAATCAACAATACTATTAAAAACCACAAGTAATATAGGAATAGAAACAGTAGTATACCAATGGAACGACGGAAAAAAGACAACACTAACAGGAAATGGAGGAAAGTACTTAGAACAAAAAGTACAAATACCATCAGGAAGTAATGTATTAAACATAACAGTAGTAGACAGTCAAAACCAAGAAAGCACATACTCTAAAAAATACGAATTAAATAGTAATATAAAACTAGAAGCAATAGGAAATGGAAAAATAAAAATAGAATATGCAGGAGAAACAGAAATCTCATATCTAACATACCGTTGGGACGATCAAGACGAAAACAAAATAGACATAAACTCAAAAACAATAAACCAAGAAATAGACACACTAAACGGAAAACACACACTAACAATAATAGTAGTAGACGTAAACAATCACACAGAAACAAAAGTACAACAAACAAATGGAGTATCAATACCAACAATAGACATCAGATTTAACGAAGACAAAACATCATATATAATAAACGTAAAAGATGATGTAGAACTAAAAGAAGTAATAATAACATTAGACGAAGACGACAGCAAAAAATACGGACAAAAAATAAACGGAAAAGAATTCCAATTCGAAATAGCACTAAAAGAAGGCAGTGACAACAAAATGAAAGTACAAGTCACAAACTCTGATGACCAAACAGCAGAAAAAGCAGTAATGTTTAGCAAATAATTCTAGGAAGTTCGGAGAACTTTCCTAGAATATAAAAAGCAGCATAGTTAATAAAACAAAATTAACATGTTGCTTTTAGTGGACTATAATAAGCAAAAGGAGAAAAAATAATGGTACAAGATATATATATAATAGATGACGACGAATCATCAATACTAGTATTTAAAGAATTATTTAAAGAAGACACAGAATATAAATTCATAAGTGTAAAATCAGATATGATAGAAGTAGCATTAAAAAACATACCATCAATGATAATAATAAACGAAGACGCAATAGACATGAACATAATAGACCTATGCAAAAAAATAAGAAATGACGACGACAACACAATAACACCAGTAATAGTAGTATCATCAAACGACAACTCTGAACACAGAATAAAAATCTTACAAGAATCAATAGAATACTACATAAAAAAACCAGTAAACGAAAAATATCTATATTACACTGTAAAAAATGTATTAAGATTACTAGCAATAAACAGAAGAATAAGTCCACTAACAGGCTTACCAGGAAATGTACAAATACACGCAGAACTAAAAAAAAGATTAGCAAACAAAGAACCATTTTCAGTACTATATGTAGACTTAGACAACTTCAAAGCATATAATGATGTATATGGATTTTTAAAAGGAGACGAAATAATAAAATTCACAGCAGAAGTAATAGTAAGCAATGTACATCAAGAAATACCAGAAGGAAGTTTTGTAGGGCACATCGGAGGAGACGACTTTGTAGCAATAATACCAACAACACAATGTGACAAAATATGTCAAGACATAATATCAACATTTGACACAAATGTATTAAAATTCTTCACACCAGAAGACATAGAAAGAGGATACATAGAAGTAGCAAACAGAAAAGGAATAATAGAACAATTTCCACTAACATCAGTATCAATAGGTGTAGTAGTAGCAGATGTCAACAGATTCTACAACATGCTAGAAATAGGAGAAGTAGGTGCACAAGTAAAACACGCAGCAAAATCAGTAATGGGCAGCAGTTACTCAGTAGACAAACGAAAAATATTATAATATTAAAAATAAACTCCTCATATATATAATAATATAAAATATATAAGAGGAGTTTTTAGTTTGAAAAAATTAAAAACATCCATTACTATATGTAGCTTTAAATTAAGCAAGAAAGGAATGGAATTTAATATGATAATTTTAGACAGGAAAAGAATAAGTGTAATGTTACTAATAATATTAGTAGGAATCTTCACATTTTCATATAAAACAACAGAAAAAGAAAATAAAGAAACACAAAAATATGTAGCAGCAACACCAGTAGCAAACAAAGTAATAATATTAGACGCAGGACACGGAATACCAGATGAGCGGAGCACAAAGTAGCAATAGAACAACAGAAGCAGAAACAAATCTAAAAATAACTTTAAAAGTACAAGAATTACTAGAACAAAGTGGATGCACAGTAATCTTAACAAGATCAGACGAAAATGCAATATACAGTTTAGACGCAAAAACACTAAAAGAAAAAAAGGTATCAGACATCAGAAACCGTGTAAAAATAGGAAATAACTCATCAGCAGACATATTTGTATCAATACACCTAAACAAAATACCACAACCCCAATACTCAGGATGGCAATGTTTTTACCAAGCAAAAAGTGAACAAAGTCAAAAACTAGCCAAAAGTATACAAAAAAATTTGAATGAAACAATACAAAAAGAAAACAACAGAGTAGCAATGAAATTAGACAACGTATATATAATAAAACACGTAGAAATACCATTATCAATAGTAGAATGTGGATTTTTATCAAATCCAGAAGAAGAAAAACAACTATTAGACAATGATTACCAAGACCACCTAGCATGGGGAATTTATATGGGAATAATCAATTACTTTAACTAAGTCATAAAATCTCCCAAATAAGCATAATATATAATAGCTTATTTAAGGGAGATGTTTTTATGTTTTTAGTATTTAACAAAGACAAAATATATGCATACGGAATATCCATAATAACAGTAATATTACTATTTTGCGCAGCAAGCACAATGCTAACAGACAACCCAGAAACAATATTAACAGGAAGCACAGCAGGAAAACAACTACCAATATATAAAGTAGACACACAAGAAAAAAAGGTAGCACTAACAATAAATTGTGCATGGAATGACAGCGACATAGACAACATATTACAAACACTAAACAATAACAACTGTAAAGTAACATTTTTTATGGTAGGAGACTGGGTAAAAAAATACCCAGAAGCAGCCAAAAAAGTAAAAGAAGCAGGACATGAAATAGGAACACATTCAAACACGCACCCACATGTAAACAATCTAGACTACGAAAAAAACGCAAACGAACTAAAAGAAAGTGCAAAAATAATAAAAGAAACCACAGGAGCAGAAGTAAAACTATATAGACCACCATATGGAGAATATAATGACACAGTAATAAAAGTAGCAAATGAAAACGGATACATACCAATACAATGGTCACTAGACACACTAGACTACACAAAAATAACAGGAGAGCAAATGTGGGAAAGACTAAAAAACAAAATAACAGCAGGAGACATAATTTTAATGCACAACGGAACAGAACACACAGCAGACTCACTAGACATGATTATAAAAAATATAAAAAGCAGTGGATTTGAAGTAGCAAGAGTCTCAGATATTATTTATACTGAAAATTATACAATAGACACAAATGGAACGCAAAGAAGAAAATAAAAAAGAATGTATAAAATTTCCAAACAAGTAAATAATAATAGAAGTGAGAGGTTTGTATATGATTTTTTTTGGAATTATTTCAAATAAAAAAGATTTTAATATAATAAAATTAGAGATAGAAAAAAGTATAAAAGATGCAAGTATAATATTAATAGACAAAGAAAATATAGAAAATTTACAAAACATCAAATTTGAAGCACTAATCATAAATAGTGAAATAAACCTAGACAATAAAAGCATCGTATTCTTGCAAAAAATCTGTAAAAATTTAAAATATTTAATAGTAAACACAGACAAAAACACTTATGTAAACATATTGAATAATGACAGAATATGCATAATAACTTATGGTTTAAATCACAAATGCACAGTCACAGCATCAAGCATAAAAGAAGAAAACATAATGATAGCATTACAACGAGAAATAATAGACAGATATGGACATCTAATGATAATAGGAGAAAAAAGAGTAAAACCAATAGAAAACCTAGATGTATATGGCACAATGACAATTTTTATAATAAAATTACTATACTTAAAAAACATGCAAATCTGAACAAAAAAATAAAAAAAGATTATATAAAAACAACAATAAATTAAAAAATAAAGAAATATTTACAAAAAAATCAAAAAAAATTAACTTTTTATGTAGACAAACCTTAAAAAATGTTGTATAATGGTAATTGTAGGAAAACTCTGAGATAAATTATACAATTGAAAAAAATAAAAAAATATAGGGAGGAAACCAAATTGGATACAAATTATTTAGAAAACAACTATTTAACATTAGTTGGAAGAGTAACAGGAGAAAAGAAATTTAGCCATGAAATATATGGAGAAAGATTCTTTATATTTAACTTAAGCATAGCACGCTTAAGTGGAAACGCAGACATAATACCAATAACAGTATCAGAAAGACTAATCACTGACGAAATGCTACAAGAAGGTAAAAAAATATTAGTAAAAGGACAATTCCGTTCTTACAACAGTTATGAAAATGAAAGAAACAAATTAATATTAACAGTATTTGCAAAAGACGTTATTGAAGTAGAAGAAAACGAAGAAGACAGTGACATAGTAAAAAAAGAAAGTATAACAAACGAAGTAGTACTTATAGGATTTATATGCAAAAAACCAATTTACCGTCAAACACCATTTGGAAGAGAAATAGCAGACATATTATTAGCAGTAAACAGAGCATATAACAAATCAGACTATATACCATGTATAGCATGGGGAAGAAACGCAAGATTTTCACAAAACCTAGAAGTAGGAACAAAAGTAAAAGTAGTAGGAAGAGTGCAATCAAGAGAATATGAGAAAAAATATGAAGACGGAACATCAGAAGTAAAAGTAGCATATGAAGTATCAATAGGAAGTTTAGAAATAGTAGAAGAAAACGAAGAAGAAAATAACACAGAAACAGAAAATGTAGAAAACAATCAAGAAGCTGTATAAATCTAGAAAATACAAAAAATCTATCAAGAGAGTTTAAAATCTTGATAGATTTTTTACATTAAAATATAGGTTTAAAATAGATATGTCACAAATACATTGAAAATAAAATATTGAA
>OGWV01001428.1_pt1 | contig 15078 bp, 12 predicted proteins | sample 1576081 | NCBI WGS metagenome assembly OGWV01 (sample SAMEA3541541, study PRJEB24748) | human gut metagenome | biome: human gut; feature: human-associated habitat; material: faeces | place: China | collected 2012 | reverse complement strand
TTTATCGTATGTGCCAAGTTCCATTTTGAACTGGTCTAATTCAACTACCACAAGCTTCACCTGCTTTCTGTTTTATATTTTGTATGACACGCAGCTTCTGGTAGGGAAGCTGCGTGCTTTGTCAAACGGATCGTGCTCATCCGTCTCACTGCTGTTCTGCTTTTATCAAACCGGTTTTCTTCCGCAGCACTGTTTATACTTCTTGCCGCTTCCGCACGGGCATGGATCGTTTGGATAGATCTTACGCTCTGCGCGCTGTACCGGTTTTCTCGGGCCGGACTCGTCTTTGTTGGTTCCGGTCACTTTGGCTACCTGCTCACGTTCTACTTTCTGCTCAACACGTACATGGAACAGGAGACGGACGGTATCCTGCTGGATGGACTCGAGCATTTCGTTAAACATGTCGTAAGCTGCCATCTTGTACTCAACCTTCGGGTCTCTCTGGCCGTATGCCTGCAGGCCGATACCCTCGCGGAGCTGATCCATATCATCGATATGATCCATCCACTTCTGGTCGATAACCTTCAGAAGAACGACACGCTCAAGCTCACGAATCTGCTCCTCCTCCGGGAATTCTGCTTCTTTCTCCTCGTAGAGTTTAACAGCTTCCTCTTTTAACTGCTGTTTCAGCTCGTTTTTGGAAATCTTCTCTACGCGCTCTTTTGTCACTGCCTTCACCGGCATGATGGAGAGCAGCATCTCATTTAACTCGGTCAGATCCCACTCGGACTGCTCGGTGTTCTCGCCGATGCAGAGATCCACAGTATTGTCGATGGTGTCGGCAATCATCTTGAAGATGGTGTCTCTCATGCTCTCGCCATCCAGAACGCGGCGTCTCTCTTTGTAGATGATCTCACGCTGCTCGTTGTTGACCTGGTCATAGTCGAGCAGGTTTTTACGGATTCCGTAGTTGTTGCCCTCGATCTTCTTCTGCGCTTTTTCGATGGCGGAAGAAAGCATCTTGTGCTCGATCTGCTCATTTTCCGGTACGCCGAGGGATTTGAAAATGCCCATCAGTTTTTCGGAACCGAAGAGTCTCATCAGATCGTCTTCCAGGGAAATGTAGAAACGGGACTCACCCGGGTCTCCCTGACGGCCGGAACGACCGCGGAGCTGATTGTCGATACGGCGGGACTCATGACGCTCGGTGCCGATGATCTTTAAGCCGCCGGCAGCTTTTGCCACATCATCCAGCTTGATATCGGTACCACGGCCGGCCATGTTGGTCGCGATGGTAACGGCTCCTGCCTCGCCGGCATGGGCTACGATTTCTGCCTCGAGCTCATGGAACTTCGCATTTAAGACCTGATGCGGAATTCCCTCGCGGCGCAGCATTTTGCTGATCAGCTCGGAAGTCTCAATGGTGATGGTACCAACCAGAACCGGCTGGTTCACGGCATGTGCCTCTTTGACTTCCTCTACGACTGCGTGGAATTTCTCTTTTTTCGTCATGTATACGGCATCGTCCATATCCACACGGATGACCGGGCGGTTGGTCGGGATCTCGATAACGTCCATGCCGTAGATGTCACGGAACTCCTGCTCCTCGGTGAGGGCAGTACCGGTCATGCCGGCTTTTTTCTCGTATTTGTTAAAGAAGTTCTGGAACGTGATGGTTGCCAGAGTCTTGCTCTCTCTTCTTACTTTAACGTGCTCTTTTGCCTCGATTGCCTGATGCAGACCATCGGAATAACGGCGGCCCGGCATGATACGGCCGGTGAACTCATCGACGATCAGAACCTCGTCGTCTTTGACTACGTAGTCCTTGTCGCGGTGCATCAGATAATTGGCACGCAGCGCCAGGATCACGTTGTGCTGGATCTCCAGGTTCTCCGGATCGGAGAGATTCTCGATATGGAAGAAGTTCTCGACTTTCTTCACACCGTCATCGGTCAGGGTAACGAATTTGTCCTTCTCGTTGACGATGAAGTCTCCGGTCTCCTCGATCTCCTCGCCCATGATCGCGGTCATCTTGGTCATCTCGCCGCTTGCCTCGCCGCGCTGCATCTGGTGTGCCAGAATATCTGCGGTCTCGTACAGCTTGGTGGATTTGCTGCTCTGTCCGGAAATAATCAGAGGTGTTCTTGCCTCATCGATCAGGACGGAGTCGACCTCGTCGATGATACAGTAAGCAAGCTCTCTCTGTACGAGCTGCTCTTTGTAGATCACCATGTTGTCACGCAGGTAATCGAAACCAAGTTCGTTGTTGGTGATGTAGGTGATGTCGCATGCATACTGCTGGCGGCGCTCATCGTTCTTCATATCGTTCAGAACGACACCGACGGTCAAACCGAGGAATCTGTGGACTTTGCCCATCCACTCAGCATCTCGGTTTGCCAGGTAATCGTTGACGGTAACAATGTGGACACCGCGTCCGGTCAGTGCATTCAGGTAAGCCGGAAGAGTGGAAACGAGGGTTTTTCCTTCACCGGTTTTCATCTCAGCGATACGGCCCTGATGGAGGATAATACCACCGATCAGCTGTACGCGGTGGTGTTCCATACCGAGGGAACGTTTTGCTGCCTCGCGGACGGTTGCGAATGCTTCCGGGAGAATGGAATCCAGGGATTCGCCTCCGTTGTAGCGGTCTTTATATTCCTTTGTCTTGGCACGCAGCTCTTCATCGGTCAGCGCCTGCATGGTCGGGCGGAGAGCTTCGATTTTGTCTACAATTGGATAGATTCGTTTCAGCTCGCGCTCACTGTGCGTACCAAAAAGTTTTTCTGTGAATTTCATAGAATGTTTGCTCCTGCTTTCTCTATTAATTGCCATATTAACATATGGTACTATTCTACCACTTCTGGCACAAGATAACAATGAATTTTTCGTAAACATTTGGTGCCGTTCCCCGGTTTTCCGCTGTTTTTACGGCTTTTCCCGGACTTTCCGGCCCTTTCCGCGAAAAAGTCACCCTGTTTCACAGCTTTTCTAAGCTGGAAACAGGGTGACTGTTCATTCTTTATTTACTTTTCAGCACTCCGGCTCGATCAGACCGTAGGTGTTGTTCTTTCTCTTGTAAACGACGTTTACTTCGTCGGTCTCTGCATTGCGGAATACGAAGAAGGTGTGTCCAAGAAGTTCCATCTGTACGCAGGCATCTTCCGGATACATTGGTTTCATGCCGAATTTTTTCGTACGGATGATCTGGATGTCTTCGTCCTCCAGATAGTCATGCTCCAGATATTCTTTCTGGAAGTTTCCTGCTTCCTGCTGTTTGTCGGCAATTTTGTTTTTGTATTTGCGAAGCTGGCGTTCGATGACTTCCTCTACCAGATCGATGGATACGTACATATCGTTGCTTACCTGCTCGGAACGGATGATATTTCCTTTTACCGGAATGGTAACCTCAATTTTCTGTCTTTCTTTCTCTACACTTAAGGTTACAATGACATTTGTGTCAGGCGTAAAATATTTCTCCAGTTTGCCAAGTTTTTCATTGACCGCGGCTTTTAATCCCTCTGTCACGTCAATATTTTTTCCGCTGATGGTAATTTTCATTATGCCCAACCCCTTTGCTCTCAAATTTTACAGGTTTTTCACTTCCCCTGTAAGTAACTCTAATTATAGCAATAGTTGTCTTTATTTGCAATAGTATTTAGAAAATTCATGAATATTTTAGAGTTTTTTCCTGCAATTTTTGTGATTCTTTCTTTCCGTCCATTTTTTCTCGCATCTATATGAGGAAATCAAACACACTTTATCCTGTCATGTTATTTTCTTTGCTTGTTATCTTTTTCCTTACCTTCTGCACATTTCCAGTACGTCTTCAAATTTCATGTTTCCGCCAAACAGATCCAGTGCGCTTCCGATCGTCACATCCACATGATCGTTCCCAACCTTTTTCAGCAGTTCCAGATCCGCAAAGTTTCCGACGCCGCCGGCATATGTAACAGGGAAATCTTTCATTTTCGCAAGTAATTCCACCAGTTCTGTCTCGATACCGGATGCTTTTCCTTCGACATCTACCGCGTGTATCAGAAATTCATCACAGTATTCCGTCAGATGATGCAGGAGCGGTTCCGTTACTTCTTCCTCTGTAAACTTTTGCCAGCGGTCCGTTACAATATAATATTTCCCGTTTCGTTTCCGGCAGCTTAAGTCCATGGTCAGCCGCTGTTTTCCAACAGTCGTTACCAGTTTTTCGAGATTTTCATAGAATACATGGCCATCCCGGAACACATACGATGTCACGATCACATGGCTTGCACCGGCCGTCAGAAATTCGCAGGCATTTTCCGCGTCGATACCGCCGCCAACCTGCAGTCCGCCCGGATACGTAGAAAGTGCCAGCAGCGCCTGCCGCTTTGTTTCCGGATAATATTCGGAATCTTTTTTGTTCAGAAGAATCACATGACCTCCGGTGATCCCTTTTTCTTTATATAACTGCGCATAGTAAGACGCATCCTGCTCCGAAACAAAATTTTCATTTGCCTGGTTTCCCTGATCTTTTAAGGATCCCCCAACAATCTGTTTTACTTTTCCATTGTGGATATCAATACATGGTCGAAATTTCATAAATAAAGTCCCCTGTCCCTTTCCTGTTCATCGAATGGATATCTGTAGTTAGCGATGATTCGGTTAAAAAATTTTTATCTCCCTCAAATTTCTCATATTATATCAAATTTCGGACTTCCTGTGTGCAAATTCACTCTTTTTTCACTAAAAAGCTCCCCTTGGATCTTTTGTTCGTGTGCATGACAGCAAAAAAATGCCGCAATCCGGATTTTTTCCCGAACTGCGGCATCCCATTATACTTTATCTTATGTTTTGTCCTATCCCGTGCTTATGCCTAGACTCATGTTTCAGTCTATCCTTGGGTTTATGCCTGGAATCATGTTTTCTACTCCTGTACCACAGAATAAGAATAGTCAGAAAGATTGACACGGATCACCGTTTCTTCTCCGGACGGTGTACCGTCCATTTTCACATCAACATAATCACCTTCGTAATGTACTTCATATGCCCAATAGTATCCCGGATAGAAACGTTCTACTTCATACAATTCATTTCCGTCTTTATCAATTGCGCCAAAATCCGGTCCATAGAAAGAGCAGTAATAAAGTGTTCCGTCCGATCCGAAATCCGTTCCTGTCATGGAACCATGTGATGATGCACTGTGCCAGATTTCTTTTCCGTCCCGGAGGCGTACGGCATAAATAACTCCACAATGCGCATAATAATACCTGTCTTCATAAATTCCAATTTCTGTATTGGCTGTTATCTCCGCTGCCGGAGATTTTTCTGTCTCAATGGTCCATACTACATTTTCATCCTGATCCAATCCGGTAATCACAGCATACTCCTGATCCCGATTTTCTTCTGAAGCAAACAGGTCATGCGTTTTTTCTCCGTTATTATAAAAGGTTTCCAGTATTACATGTGTTGCATCTTTTTTTGCCACCTTTTCCAGGGCAGCTTTCAGATTCAGCATCGGATACTCTTCCCGCTTGTCCTCCTGACAGGTTGATCTTGCGGTTCCGGCTGTGGAGATCAGTGTCTCTTTTACCTCCTCCGCCGAAAGTTCCGGAGCCACAGACCACAGAACAGCCGCAGAACCGGAAACCAGTGGGGCCGCCATGGATGTTCCAGACAGATTTCCATATTTAATCCCGTTTTTCACTGTTCTAAGATTTTTATGTCCTGGATTTTCTTCAGTATAGGAATCATCTTTTTCTGTAATCGTGCTGTAAACATCATATCCAGGTGCAACAATATCTATATTGGAACCATAATTTGAAAATTCTGTCATTTGATATCCCTTTTCTGTTTCCTGCACTGCACCTACAATCAGGATATGATTTCGAATTTTCTCATAGGAGTATCCGCTTCTGCTTAATCTATGCGTTTCTCCATCCAGTCTGTTATAAACCTCCTCATTAATTCCGCAATAATCTCCTGTCTTTTGAACATCAAATCCCACACCACCGTTATCATACCCATTGCCTGCACTCTGGACAATTAAAAATCTTTCCTGTTGATTTAAAAGCAATTCAAAAAGCATCACTGTCATCTGACTGGAAGTGCATTTTGCGCTCGTTTCTAATTCCTTTTGATAACTTTCGTACAACTCATATTTCTGATCAATCTTCCCTTTTTCTATGAGAAACTCCGCTATTTTTTCTTCCCATACCGGTCTTTCCCCGATTAGCGTATCTTTTAAATACTGCTCTCTGGATTGTATCACAGTTGCCCATGAATTATTCACCACGCAGGCCGTATGTTCACTTAGCATCGTTTCAATCATCTGTTTTGTTACATTTACATATTCTCCTGTACTGAAGAGATCTTCTTTCCACCAGCTCACAAAATACAAATCCGTCCGATCTGCCACACCACGGATTCCGGCCTGATTATTTTCCGCACCGATCAATCCCGTCACATGTGCGCCATGGTCAAATGCCAGATTTTCTTTGTAATCTTCCAGCCAGTGAATTTTACTTTCGCCGTTTTTCTGAAATTCTTCGTGTTCCGCATCAACTCCATCATCCATAATGCCGACCGCCACATTGGCAAGATCCTGCTCGTGGGAATCAACATAGTCCCATGCAGAAAATGCTCCAATTGCCTCTGCCCACCAGTCATTTCCATCTGGTTTGCTTTCATTATGGTCATTATTCTTTTTATCCTGTTCTCCTGCCTCCCATGGATTCTCATCTGCAGTATTTTCCATCATCATCGGAATTTCCGTCGAACTGTAGAGCACATTTTCTTCTTCCATCAGAATTTCAGCCTTCTGTTCCAGATCCGCATACGCGGTGTCCTCCACCAGGATTTCAATCACGTTCATGCTCCCGCTCATATTTCCAACCAGCGTTCCATCTACCTTTGCTGCAAGTGCTTCCCGCTCTTCCTGGCTGCTGTTTTCTATCAGATAAACAATCAGCAGATTTTCGTAGTACAACAGGCCGGTATCTTCATCATAAGAAACGGTACTTACCGACGGCTGATAAACCGTATCCCCATTGGCACATTTTTTCATTGTGCCTGGCTCTTTCACATCCTGACTATCCTGCGACTGTTCTCCATTCTGATTCTTGTTCTGTTTTTGGCTTTGGTCACCTTCATCTGCCTGCACTTTTTCCTGTTTTTGTTTCCATTCTTCCAGTTGTCTTTCTTTCCATCCCTGTATTTGCTTCTTCTGTGATCCAACTGCAATGGCAAGCAGGATACCTAAAAACAGCACAATCACAATGACAAGTACCAGAAATCTTCGAATTTTCTTTTTTCTCTTCTTCTTTTTTTCTTCCGCCACATGGCAGCCACAGTACTGGCAATAGGCATCTTCTTTCTGAATCCTGCGTCTGCACCTGGGACATTTGATTTCCTTTTTCATTTTCTGCTCCTCTTATTGCAGTTTTGATCCGCAGCGCGTACAAAACTTTTCTCCTTCTTTCGGAATTCTTCCGCAGGAGGGACACGCTGACCGCATCTTCGAAGCTGCCGGGTTCTTTGATACGGTTTCTTCCGGCTTGATTTTTTTCGATTCCGTTTTTTTTGATTTGATTTTTTCCGGCTCAATTTTTCTTGAAACACTTTTCTTTGAAGCACTTTTCTCTTTAGAAACCATTCCCCACAGTGCAAATATAAGAATCAGAACATGAAGTGCTATCCACACCCACACAAATTCCATGCGAAGCGGCATTCCTGTCATCTGGCCGTTATAATCAACCTTGTTTTTCCATCCCCAGCTGAGTCGTTGCATTGACCACGCAAGACCTCCGTTTGTCACGATGGATAATACAATTGCCAGAACATAGGTCTTTTTTCCATTTAACAGCGTAACCAGAACTGATCCCACAAGCGTTACTGCCGCTGTTCCAATCAACCATGCGTTGATATTTTCAAAGACACTTTCCTGCATCAGTTTCCAGATCATCCCTCCGACAAAAGAGTCTCCTTCCTGGCTTTCCATTCCATAGAGAATCACATCGTAAAGCCGGATGGCATCATCTTTCCAGCCGATCATTCTGCAGAAATATAGTGGTATCGTACATAAAAACAGAATTACAATGACGTATTTTGCTTTTGTTTTCATCTGAAAATTCTCCTGTTCTGCTCTATTTTTATACTTCTTCGGATGGTTCCAGCACCATTTTGCTATCTGCTGTATCCATTTCCGAAAATAACTTTTTGCCTTTCAGATCGTAATAATCTGTCTTATCTACCTCGACATATTCCGACTCACCATCCACAGTCTCTTTTTCTTCCTCGCTGTATGTTACCTGCAGGATTCCATCACTGACCAGTTCTCCTTTTTTTCCATCCTCAACTGTATATAACAGATTCCCGCTTAAATCATACAATTCTTTCTGATCGATCAGTAATGTCTTATCTTCCATGGAAAAAGATTCTCCGGCAATCGGATCGGCAATTTCTTTCATGGTATCCGCATTGATCAGGCAGACATAAAACTGATTATCTTCCCCATACATGGAAAGTGCAAGAACATTATCCTCGATGCAGCTTGTTGTAGTGGAATAATATTTAAAATACGGCGCATACTTTCCTGTATATTTTTTGATATCGCCTGTCTCCAGATCACACAAAAAATAAATGTCCTGGTCGTCCTGTCTTACCGTAAAAAGTGCATATTTTTTTGTCCAGTCGAGCAGAGTCGGATATCCGCCAAACGGGCCAAGATACTGACTCGGGATTTCAATTTCTTTTTCTTCTCCATTCCCGATCACTGTAATATGAAACGGATTTTCATCCCCTGCCCAATATCCATCGTCCATTGCGCCCGTTTCTATGATAAGTCCGTCCCGCATTCCATGTTCTTCTGCTTTGTCAAACGAAACGTTTAACTCTGTTTCTTTTCCCAGTTCCGGCTCAACCAGAACACAGACTTCTTTCGTACCGTCCATTTTTTTATACAGAAATTTTCCATCACCCATGTAGGATCTTTTAAAGCTCAGATTTTCCAGGTCCTGATTGCTGACTGTATAATCGCACACTTCACCCCCTTCCGGACTATACAGTGTATATTTCCAAAACCCGGCATCATCCCAGGATACATTTTCTTCCTCCTCCAGCCAGGTATAACCACCGCCGTAATCTGCCACTTTGTCTGCATCATACTGGCTTTTTATCATTCCATCCGTGTCAATCACATAAAAAATATTGTCATAGACGAACCAGTTATAACCATTATTAAAATTCACATCGTACCGATAAATATCTGCATCAATTGCATCTTCATCAAAAGGTATATAAAACTTTAACTTTCCCTTTTTATCCAGAAAGCCTTTGTAAGATTCCCCCTTTCCGTGAATTCTTACAAAGGCAAGTCCATCCTGAAATTCTCTTGCATCAGAAAATTTCATATTTTCCAATGTATGAGACGTCTCCGCATTTGAACTTATATCGTCTTCATCATCCGACCATGTATCATCATCATCTTCTTCTTCTTCGTCGTCATAGTTTTCTTCCGATCCATCGTCCCAACCCTCAAAGTCGAGATACCATTTTCCGTCAATTTCAACAACCGCTATCTCCATTTCTTCCGGTTCTATGCCGGATGCACTCACTTCCACAAACACATTTCTTGCATCGGTGACCGTATCTCCTTCTTCTCCATAATGACTTTTTATTTTTTCCATGTTGCCTTCGGACTGTTTTTCTGATCTGACTGGCCAATGGGTAATTTGTATATCCCCAGCTTCATCTTGCAGTTTCTGAAGTTCCTCTTCCACTGCATTTTCTATGATCCACTGTAACGTTTCCCCATATTGGCCAAAATACCGCTCCGGCAACAGGCTCAGAAGCGTATCGGTATCTCCTGTAAATAATGCTTCGACTGCACGATCTGCCACCTGCATATATTCCTCATCGGACTCCTGGCTTTCCGCTGTTTTTCCAGCTTTTTCCCTTGATTCCGTCATCTGGAGTATTCCATATTCCGGAACAAACTTCCATGGATATAAAATTGCTATAGCCGCCATAATTCCAAAAGTAATGATCAAAATTCGGCTTCCTGCTTTTTTCATATATTCTCTACTCCTTTTTCTCTCATCGTATCTTTACTTCTGAATAGAGTCCTAATATAATTTTCCAGATTTTTTGCACTCTCTTACTCTGTAAGGACACTGCTACTCTGCTTTCCACAATAGGTAATAGGGATCTCTTCTCACCAGTCCAGCCCATTGTCTGTAATGGTTATGGTATGTCCCAGTTTTTCTTTCGTGAGAATTTCATAACTGTCCCCATATAATTCTACAAATGGGTGTTCCATGTTTTCCCCGGACTTCACACAGAAAACTACTGCTCCGACTGCCACTATTGCAGTCAGGCCAAGTGCTGTCGCAATTTTCCATCCTTTTTTTCTGCGTTTTACCGGCAGCACGGCGTCCGATTTATTGTATTCTGCTCTTTTACGTTCAGCTGTGTTTTTTTCTTCTTCTTTTTCTTCTGCTATCTTTTTATTTTCTGCTGTTTCCCCCGTTTTCGGTCTGACAGGTTCTATCGTTTTTTTCACACTCGGTTTGACCGGCTCTGTTTTTTTTCTCTGCTCCTCTTTCCCATCATCCGGCACTATATCTGGCACTACAATATTTCCATCCTCCAGTTTTGCTCCACAGCTTCCGCAAAATCTTGTCGCATCTGACCACTCTTTTCCACATACCGGGCATTTTTTCATACTTGTTTTCCTCTCCTGTCCCTTTTTATCCACAAATCTTTTTTCTTTGCAATAAATGATCCAAAATCCACCTCCCTATTTTGGATCATTTATCTTTTTGCTGTCTGATTTGATCTTCTCTTCTGTGCTTTGCTTTTTCAAACACGCTCTCGATTTTACTCGTCAACTTTATGTCCACAAACCGTACAGAATTTCATATCCGGTTCCAGCGGTGCTCCGCATTCACTGCAAAAAGCCGGCCGTTCCTGTTCTTCTTCCACCGTTTCCTGTTCTTCACTCTGCAGTTTCATTCCACAGCTGCTGCAGAACATCATTTCCGGTTTGATTTTTGCACCGCAGCGCGGGCAGCTGTTCATTGCATTGATTGCCTGGATCTGTAGTTTGCATGCTTCCATAGCCTCTTCCAGCTCCCGGATCTGGCCAATTTCCTCTTTGACTTCTTCCAGCGGATTTTCCCGATATGCACAGTAAACTTTATATCCTATTTCACTGTAGATTTCATTGATTTTCGTCTCCGATTCAGAAACCGCCATATTCAGTTTCGTAATCTCCGACAAATCCTTTGCTTTTTGCATAGTTGAATATCCTGCTTTTGAAATTTTTCCTTTTACTCCATCTAAAAATGCCATTTTTCTTCCCCTTCCATTTCTTTTTTGTACTTTATAATCTGCTTTTTTTAGATCTGCCGTCTTCTCTCTTATAAGGGGCTTTCCCCGCCTGATTCACGCAATTCCCCGCCTCACTGCTTATTGCTTTCCTCAATGAAAACAGGGATTTCCTTGATTTGATTAAATTTTTCCGCTCAGCGCGCATCACTTTTCGATTCGTTTTTCTATTTTTCTTCCTTATAGCTTTTCAGGACACGGCTCAGACTCTCCGGCGATAAATGCAGATAGGAAGCGATATCTTTCTTACTCACAACGTCTACCAGATCCCGATAGGTATCAACAAAATATTGATATCGTTCCTTTGCCCTGTGGTTTGCAACAATATCCTCATGTTCAATTAGCTTTTTATATGCAAGGCTGAGTGCACGGTTATATAAACGCATCATTTCCGGCGATTGCTCAATCAACTTCAACAATTCTGGTATCGGGACGCACAGCATGGTACACGAACTGATTGATTCTATCGTCAAAAGTGATTTCACATTTACGGATAAATTGGAAATTCCTACAACAATGTCTCCTTTTAAATAACCAAAGCAGGAAACATGCTCTTTTCCATCTCCCTTGCTTTCACAATACCCTTTTACAATGCCCGATACCAGAAAAGGAACGCATGGCAGCGGTTCCCCTTCTCGAATGATAACTTCCTTATCTTTCACCTTCCAGACATACGCCATTTGTTCCAGACTGCTCAGCACATTTTTATTTTTGATACCTAAATAAGTTTTGAAGAACTCCTGTTTTTCTATATTTTCATTTTCCAACCGCTCTATTTCCTTTCTGCCTTTTTATTTTACATTACATAACATCAATCTTTTTTATTCCTATGCAATTTTGTTAATTATATCATGAACAGTTTTTCACATCTCATCATTCTCTTGATTTAGATCAATATTCGCAATTTTCTGAATATTCTGTATTTTTAAATTTTGTCAAAAAAGAAGAACCTGTTTCTCCTGCAGGTTCTTCTTTTCATTTATCTCATATTTTCTATTTTTTTCATATTAGAGCGTGTTGGAAAAGACTTTTCATATTCTACATGCTCAAGTCTGTGAGAAATTTTGTCCGAATGAGAACAAAAACAGATAGATTTTTTATTTATCAATATCCTCAAACGCTTCCTTCACCTTATCCATAAACCCTTTTTTCTTCTTCGGCTGTTCTGCGGTATTCTCACCATCGGCTGCTTTTGCTTCTGACACCTGACGGTTTCCGCAAGCTTCATCAAAGGCACGAAGGGCTTCTTTTGCTTTTTCGTTCAGCCTGGTCGGGGTCTGCACGACAAGTGTTACATAGTGATCGCCGCGTACATTGCTGTTCCGGAGGGATGGAACGCCTTTTCCTTTCAGACGGATCTTGGTATCGGTCTGAGTTCCCGGTTTTACGGTATAGAGAACGTCTCCGTCAACGGTGCTGATCTTCACATCACCGCCGAGCGCTGCCTGCGCAAATGTAATCGGTGCGGTGGAGAAGATGTTCATATCCTGTCTCTGGAAGATCGGATGACGGGTTACCTGAACCTCGACAAGCAGATCTCCTCTCGGTCCGCCGTTTACACCCGGCTCACCTTTTTCACGGATCCGGATGCTCTGTCCATCGTCGATTCCGGCCGGAATGTTGACCTGAATGCGTTTTCTGCTGGATGTATAGCCCGTGCCGTGGCATGCGGTACATTTATCGCGAATGATCTTTCCGGTTCCGTTACAATCCGGACAGGTCGTCACGTTTCTCACAGAACCGAACATGGTCTGCTGTGTGTACGTAATCTGACCAGTTCCGTTACATTTGGAGCATGTCTCCGGTGAAGTTCCTGGTTTTGCGCCGGTTCCGTGGCACGTTGTACAGGTATCCTTCAGGTTGATCTCGAGCTCTTTCTGGCATCCGAAAACAGCTTCCTCAAACGTAATGTGGACAACAGCGCGGAGGTTTGCTCCCTTCATCGGTCCATTGTTTGCTCTTCTTCTGCTTCCGCCGCCACCGAACAGGTCGCCGAAAATATCGCCGAAGATATCACCCATATCTCCGCCGCCAAAGTCGAAGCCGCCGAATCCGCCGGCTCCTGCGCCGCCACCGCCGTTTTCAAATGCAGCGTGGCCAAACTGATCGTACTGACGCCGTTTGTCCGGATCACTCAGCACGCCATAGGCTTCTGTCGCCTCTTTAAATTTTGCCTCGGCCTCTTTGTCGCCCGGGTTCATATCCGGATGGTATTTCTTGGCCAGTTTACGGTATGCTTTTTTTAATGTTGCATCGTCCGCTCCGCGGTCTACGCCGAGGACCTCGTAATAATCTCTTTTTTCTGCCATTTATGTTCACCTTTTCATTTCTGTTCCACAAATTTCATCTTTGCAGAAATGTTTTTCCGCACGCTCCAGTATAGCACTTTTCCGAAAGCAATACCAGCATAAATACAGGGGGCGGAATGTATTTTCCGTCCCCTGCAAACATTCGCCTCACAGGGCTTTTTGCGTTTATTTACTTATTGTTTCAACTCACAGTCGGTATTTTCACGGAGTGTGACATGCCGAAAATTAAACCTCTTTGTAGTCAGCGTCTACGACATCGTCGTCATGGCCGCCTGCCGCTCCTGCATTTCCCATATCCGGGCCTGCACCAGCTGTTCCGGCACCAGCGCCTGCTGCGCCGCCCTGCTGCTCATACAGTTTTGCAAACAGTTTCTGAGCGCTTGTCATCAGTTTTTCCTGAGCTGCTTTCAGATCAGCTACCTGTGCATCGGTCATCTCTTCCGGATTGCATTTTGCAATGACCAGCAGAAAGACTGTACGCGCCGCCGTCGTTGTGCCGCGGGGCCAGGGGGCGTAACAGATGTCGATACCGGCTTCCTTCAGCGTGCGTGCCAGGTGGACGCCGCAGAGGAAGGCCCAGAGATTTTCTCCAAAGGTTTCGAGACTTTTCCAGCGATACAGAAGGCTTTTCCCTGCTGCATGCAGGAGACGCAGGGGATGCCGGCAGAGGGTGATGAAGAAAGAGGCCAGAATAGTGGGAAGGGCGGCCGTGCCCATCGTGTGCACGTCTCTGGCAGCCTCCTTCATTTCCTCGGAGCAGTGCCTGAGATTTCTTCCATACAGCGTGATGACGGATACGGGGAGACGGCTGCGCAGGGATTCAACGTCGCGGAAGATGAAAGGCTGCGTAAAAAGGGGATACCAGAGCAGGATGACGGCAATGTGAGGCAGTCTCTCCGGCAGGGGTGTTGGTGAAGAAGATGCGGTCATCGGTTTGCGCCCATGTATGTGTGATGCGTCAGGGTTAGCGGCATACTGACCAGTCGGATCCTGAGGGGCAGCGGAGTACGGGCAGCGCGTGCCGGGTACAGTTGTCGAATTCGCCAAGCGTCATGAATTCCACATTGTATCTGCCACAGAGCCAGACAATGTAGGCGCGGAGCTTCTGAAGGAGCGCGTCTACTTTCTGGGGAGTGGCAAGAAGAGGGTTGCCTCCGGGGAACATCTCGGAGGAGTGCCATGTCAGGGAAATCGTCGTTCCCCCCCGTGCAGCGAAGAGACGCGTCACCGCCTTCATGGCCCAGAGGGGATGGTAGACAGGGAGAAGCGCGAGAGCTCCCCATTGCTGGTATCTCCGGAAGAGGGCCGGGCTGAGACGCTGAGTGAGTTCCGGGAGGCAGCGCAGAAGGGGCGTGACGGTCAGCGGCAGTTCGACAATGGTGCGTCCTGCCGCAGGAATGAGGTAGGGCTCAGATGCTGATTATACATTTGATGCAAAATACGGCATCCGTGATTACCGCGGTGGCGG
>OGWV01001424.1_pt1 | contig 15088 bp, 12 predicted proteins | sample 1576081 | NCBI WGS metagenome assembly OGWV01 (sample SAMEA3541541, study PRJEB24748) | human gut metagenome | biome: human gut; feature: human-associated habitat; material: faeces | place: China | collected 2012 | reverse complement strand
GCTTTTGAAAAAATACTAATTGCAAAAGAAAAAGAATGACGCAATCAAGGAATATGCCGGTGTTGATTTTGATACAATTAAGACTGACGAAGAAGCTAAGGCTCTTGCTAAGGAGAGAGGAATTGAGTTCGAGGAGCGTCACACTAAGGGCGACATCATCAACCTCTTCTTTGAGGAGTACTGCGAGGAGAATTTAATCCAGCCTACATTTATTATGGATCATCCTCTTGCAATATCTCCACTTACTAAGAAGAAGCCATCTGATCCAGAGAAGGTTGAGCGTTTCGAGCTTTTCATTAACACATGGGAAATGTGTAATGCGTACTCAGAGCTTAACGACCCAATCGACCAGAGAGAGCGTTTCGCACAGCAGGATAAGAACGCAGAGAACGGCGACGAGGAAGCACAGCACACAGATGAGGACTTCCTTAACGCACTTGCAGTAGGTATGCCACCAACAGGCGGTATCGGTTATGTCCGAAAAGATGCACTCCACATGGGGGCCCCCCCCCCCCCCGAGCACGGTCTGCTCCGAGTAGAGCCAGCAGGTGCCGTCCGGCAGCACAAAGGACGGATTTTTGCCGTCCACCCTCCGGCCATGGGTGGGGGCCAGCACCTGCTGGTGCAGCTCCTCCAGCGATTGCAGATCCTGGCCGGAGAGGGCACGGTAGACCCGGAACATCTGCCGGTTGCACAGCCGGATGATGCCGTCCAGGGTAAAGTAGCACACCGCCGCGGGCAGGTCGTCAAAGCCCTCCTTGATGGAGCCGCGGGTGATGTGGTCCGGGTGCAGCCACTGCTTCAGTTTGTTCCACATTCCGGGGCACCTCCTTCAAAGTGATCGTTCAGCACCCAGCTGCCCGGGGCCTCCTGCACAGCGGCAGGGCAGACGGCTTTCAGGTCCGCCCCGGTCTCCACCGAAAGATAAAGGTTCAGCCGGTGGTCCTTCCAGACGGCCCGCACGAACAGGGCATCCAGCTGCCCCAGCGCCCCCTCCACCACCGACTCGAACCGGCTGTAACAGGCCGCTGCCGCCTCTGCCGGAAGCCGGACCCCCTGGGTCACCTCCATAGCGCACTCCACCCCGGCCAGCTCCAGGCTGCTGATGGATTCCTCCAGCGCATACAGCAGCTCTGCCGAGGGCACATACCGGTGCTTCTGGGCCAGAAACATCAGGTTGGCCCCCCGTTTCAGGTAAGCGCCCAGCACCGCCACCTGCCCCAGCAGCTGCCGCCTGTCTGCCTCCGGGGCCGTGCGGTACCGGGTCAGAAGCTGATCCATCCGGATGATCTGGGGGGCCAGCCGACGCTGCAGCAGATCGTACAGGCGGTTCTTCTCCCGCAGGGCGTTGGTCTTGCGCTCCGCCTCGTAGTTCTGCTGTTCCAGATAGTTGCGCTCTGCCAGCTCCGTGCGGTTCTCCTTCAGGCGCTCCATGTTTTCCACCAGCTCGGTGATGTCTGTCTGCCACATCACATAGCCGCCCTGCACCGGTGCGCTGCGCAGCAGGGTGTGCTCGTCCAGCCGCACCGTGCCGTTCATGGCGGCCTGCAGCTCCCGGCGGTCCACCATGCGGCCATTCTCGGAGCAGCAGTACACATTGCCCTGCCGGTCCACCAGCTGCACCGCCAGAGAGGTGACGCGCAGCAGCTCCTCATAGCCGGTGTTGGACTGGATCAGGCCGCAGCGCAGGCCCCCTTCCAGCGAAGCCGCCGTCATCAGGCAGTGAACGATGGTCATATCCCCCAGAAACTGCCTGATCAGGGGAAAATGGAAGCCGTAAAGCACCGCGTATATTCCCAGCAGCACCAGCGGAATGGCAGGCAGGGGCAGCCGCCGGAGGATCCGGGGGTTCCGGCTCTTGTGGGCGATGATCCCAAAGGCCAGCAGGATGCAGATCACGATCCACCCCACCACCAGACCGAAAAGCCATCCGTACTGGTAGTTTTCGTTCCAGGGCTGCTGCAGCCGGAACACCTGCTGGTGCAGGTCGTTGGTCAGCACCAGCTCCAGCAGCACCGCCGAGGGCAGCCACAGCATTCTGGCCCAGGCAGACAGGCGGTAGCGCTCGGATCTGTCCACCGTCAGGACCAGCTGAACGCAGAGCACCGGTATCCCCAGCATGGGGGCATAGTAGAGGTACCCCAGCATCCGATCCATCCCCGGGGGAGTGTTCAGCTGGAACCGCAGGGTGCGCACAAGGATCCAGAACAGCATCAACAGATCCACGTTCAGCAGCAGCCGCCGCACCTGCGGATGCACCGTGCGGTTGTACAGGGAGATTCCCCACCCTGCGAACAGGCTCAGATACAGCAGGCTCCGGAGGTCCCCCTTTCCAATGAAGAGCATGATGTCCTCCAGGGAGATGGGCTCCACCATCAGCTGGGGGTATTTTTTACTGAAAACGGACCGGTCACTTACCAAGGCCTCGCAGCCGTAGGAGCCCTTCCGCACCCGCACCAGGTCCTTGGAATCAATGGCCAGCAGGTCGGTGGCGGTACAGCCCAAGCGGCCGTAGCTGTCCTGAATCACGTCTTTGGCCTCCGAGAGGACCACCGTCCCCTGGTGGAGATAGGTGATGTAGTCGGCAACCTTCTCCAGGTCACTGGTGATGTGGCTGGAGATGAGAATGGAGTGCTCCTCGTCCTGGATAAAGTTGAGAAACTCGTCCAGGATCTCGTCCCGCACCACCGGGTCCAGTCCGGCAGTGGCCTCGTCCAGAATCAGCAGCTTGGGATGGTGGGCCAGTGCGGCGGCCAGGGACAGCTTCATCTTCATGCCCCGGGAGAATTCTTTGACATATTTGCCCTCGGGCAGCTGAAACTTTTTCAGGCAGGAGGCAAAGAGCGCTTTATCCCAATTCTCATAGACCCGGGAGAGAATGGTGTGGATGTCTGTGGGGCGCAGGGTGTCGTGGAAGTAGCAGCCGCTGGGCAGCTGCGTCGCTTCTCCCCCGCGGAGGGTGCGGCCGCCTGCTACCAATATGTCGGCGACCACCACGACTGCCACCTGCACCCCCACATGGTGTGTGAGTGCTGCGGGCGGCTGTTCCACTTGGATTGCAGCCAACTGGAGGCACTCTCGGAACACATCCGGGAGCACCACGGCTTTTTGCTGGATTATAAAAATACCATTCTCTACGGCGTATGCGCCGCCTGCCTGGCAAAGGAGGAAACCCCATGACCCTGATTCAATGCTGCGATCTTTCGCTGGGGTACGAGGGCAAATGCGTCCTCTCCCACCTGGAGCTTTCGGTGCAGAAGGGGGATTACCTTGCCATCGTGGGCGAAAACGGTGCGGGCAAATCCACCCTGCTCAAAGGCATCCTGGGATTGATCCGCCCCACCGGCGGGCATATTCACTTCCACCTGCCGCCTAAGGAGATTGGTTATCTGCCCCAGCAAACGCCCATCCAGCGGGATTTCCCCGCCTCGGTCATGGAGGTCGTCCTCAGCGGCCTGCTGGCAGCCAAGGGCTACGCCCCCTTCTACACCCGCGCCGACCGCGAAACAGCCCTTGCCAAATTGCGCCTGCTGGGGGCGGAGGACCTGGCGAACCGCTGCTACCGGGAGCTTTCCGGCGGGCAGCAGCAACGGGTGCTGCTGGCACGGGCCCTGTGCGCCGCCGGCCGCCTGCTGCTTATGGATGAGCCCTTTACCGGGCTGGACCCCACCGTCACCAATGAGCTGTACGATGTGGTGGACAAGCTGAACCACGAGCAGGGCGTCACCGTCATCATGGTCACCCATGATGTCCCGGAGGCCCTGCGCCATGCCAGCCGTATCCTGCATCTGGGGGCGGAGCATTTTGACGGCACAGCGGAGGAGTACCGCCAAAGTCCCCTTTACCGCCGTCTGATGGGAGGTGAAAGCCATGCATGATCTCCTTTCCGGCCTGTTTTCCTATCCGTTCATCCAGCGCGCACTCATCGCCGGTACACTGGTGGCGCTCTGTTCGGCGCTCTTAGGGGTCAGTCTTGTCCTCAAGCGCTATTCCATGATCGGCGATGGGCTTTCCCATGTAGGCTTCGGCGCTATGGCCGTTGCCATGGCGCTGGGGGCTGCCCCATTGGCCGTTGCCTTGCCGGTCGTTATCCTGGCCGCGTTTTTCCTGCTGCGTCTCAGCCGCGGCAGCCGCCTAGCCGGAGATAGTGCCATCGCGCTGGTTTCCAGCGGGGCTTTGGCCATCGGTGTCGTGGCCACCTCCCTTAGCAGCGGCAGTAATGTGGATGTCATGAACTACCTCTTCGGCAGCATCCTTACCATGACCGCCGCCGATGTAAAGCTGGCTGTCCTGCTTTCGCTGGCTGTATTGCTGCTGTTCCTGCTGCTGTACCACCGCATCTTTGCCGTCACCTTCGATGAGACCTTTGCACGCGCCACCGGCATCCGCGCCAATCTCTACAATATGGTACTGGCCCTGCTCACTGCCGTTACCATTGTCATCGGCATGCGCCTGATGGGTACCCTGCTCATCTCCAGTCTTATCATCTTCCCGGCCCTTTCGGCCATGCGCATCAGCCGCAGCTTTCTCGGCGTGACGGTCGGGGCGGCCGTGCTTTCGGTGGTCTGCTTCTGGGCGGGGGTACTGGCCTCTTTCCTGCTTTCCACCCCCACCGGTGCCAGCGTCGTCCTGGTGGATCTGGCTGTCTTTTTGCTGCTTTCCCTCTACGGTCTGCTGCGCCGCCGCAAATAACGCAAAGTGAGTGCTGCATTTTTGCAGCTGGTATAGTATAATATAGCTTAGAGCCTGCTTATGGGGCCCGCAGGGCACCGCTCCGCGGTGCAACGGGCTTCGCCCGTCCCCGGCGGCTGCGCCGCCGGCCCTGCGGGCCCCCACCCTGCCCCCTGCATCTATCCTCCCACCCCGAAAGGAGCCACCCCCATGACCGATATCAACCGCCGTAATACCAGCGAGATCAGCGAGCTTTCCCGCGCCGTCTTTGAAAATCCGCAGGTCTTTGTCGACCGCGCCGAGAGCCGCTTCCGTGACCAGCTGCGCGGCATGACCGAAAAAGTAGCGGCCAGCGGCAGTCACATCGTGCTGCTGTGCGGCCCCTCCTCCTCCGGCAAAACCACCACCGCCAATCTCCTGGTTTCCGATCTTTCCGCCCTGGGACGGCGGGCGGTGCGCATCTCGCTGGATGATTTTTACCGTAACCGGGATGTGATGCCCCTGTGGGAGGACGGCACCAAGAATTTTGAATCCATCGAAGGCTTGGATCTGGAATGCTTCAGCACCAGCGTCAATACCCTGATGCGGGAGGGCCACGCCGAATTCCCCATCTTCGATTTTTCCGAGGGCCGGCGCTCCCCCCTCTCCCGCCCCATGGAGTACGATGAAAACACCATCCTCATCTTCGAGGGCATCCATGCCCTCCAGCCGCAGCTGCGGCAGGGCCTTGCCAGCAGCAATTTCGGCATCTACATCCACCCCAATACCAGCTATGTGGATCAGAATGGCCACACCCTGCTGGATGCCCGCGACCTTCGCCTGACCCGCCGCATCATCCGGGATAACCTGCACCGCGGCACCCCACCGCTGGGCACCATGCAAATGTGGAAGGATGTGCTGCGCGGCGAGCTGCTGTACATGAAGCCCAGCAGCGGCACCGCCGATGTCTTCGTCAATACCAGCCACGACTACGAGCCGTTTTTGTACGCCGCTGTCATTACCGGTCTGCTGGAGCAGATCGAGGACGCCGGCGAGAACCGTGAGACGGTGGAGCGCCTGCTGGAAAGCTACCGCCACTTCTTCCCCATCGGTACCGAGCTGGTCCCCCCAAGCTCCCTGATCCAGGAATTTATCGGCGACAAATAATTTTTCCACCCCTTACTCTCTGCGCAGGGCCGCATCCCGGCTCTGCTTTTCCTTTGCGCAAAATCTGGGCCCCGGCCTGGGCAGGTCCCTGCTCACCACAGGTATCCGCCCCGGCTCCGCCGGGGCGGCCCTGCGGGCCCTCCCCCTGCACCATCCCCTTCCTAACTCCCCCGCAAAAAAATCCTCCGCCGGATCACCACGATCCGACGGAGGAATTATTTTTTATTCGGTTACGGCATCCCCGCAAAGATACTCTCAAACGGGCCATAGGCCGGCTCATTGTAAGCCACGGTGCCGTTCTTCGCCATCTCTATGGCGTCCTTCACCGAAAGCGTCTGCCCCTGCGCCCTGTACTGCTGAATCAGCGACCACGCCACATTCAGGTACCAGTCGGCATATTCCACCCCGCACTCGGCGGCGGTCATGCCTACCAGCGGCACGCCGTAGCTGCTGCCGTAGTTATGGTAGCTGCACACCTGCGGGATATTGGAATTCTTATACCAGCCGGTGGCGGTATCGGAGCAGCCTGGCCCGGCCAGCATGCCGGTCAGCTTGCAGTACTGGTAACTGGTCACATTGTTGCTGGTCTCAAAGCTCTGCCCGCTGGCCCCCTCATGCACCTGGCTCATAATGGCCCGCCAGATCTTGGGGGGCGGGTAGCTGGAGTACCGGATGGAATTGGGGATGGGATTACCGTTGGCGTAGTACTTGATGTTCCCGTTCTCGTCGGTCTGGTAGCGGGAATCGTAACCCAGCCAGCACACACCCACATAGTATGGGGTAACACCCACAAACCACTGGTCCACACTGTCATCGGTGGTACCGGTCTTGCCCGCCACAGGGATATTCATAGCCCCCAGGTTGGCGGCCGCACCGGTACCCTCGCTGCCGGTGACCTCCTGCAGCAGGCGGTTCATCACGGTGGCGGTCTCAGCGCTGATGACCCGGACCGGAACGGTGTTCTTCTCCAGGATCACATTGCCATAGGTATCCTCCACACGGGTGTAGCTGTACGGCTCGGTGCGCACACCGCCGTTGCCGAACATCTGATAAGCGCCCGCCAGCTTCACCAGCGTCATACCCTTGGAAAGGGAGCCGAGTGCCATGGGACTGTAGCTGTCGTCTGCTGCGGTCAAGGTATCCACATTCAGCGAATACTTGAGAAAATCGTAGCTGGTGGTGGTTCCCAGCATCTGGGTAACCTGCACCGCCACGGTATTGATGGATCGAATAATGGCCGTCCGGACGGTGACAAAGCCGCGGAAGCTGTTGTACTCATTCTTGGGTACCCACAGCGGCTGGCTGTAGCTCACCTCATCGGGGTTGATGACCACCTGCCGGTCCTCTATCACGGTGGAATAGGTGATGAGGTCTTTTTCAATGCCCAGCACATAGGAGGTGATGGGCTTGATGGTGGAGCCGATCTGACGGGTAGTATCACTGGCCCGGTTCCAGATGCGGTTGCCCTCCTTGCCGCGGTTGCCGCCCACAATGCCCTTCAGGGCGCCGTTGGTATCAGTGATGACAAAAGCCGACTGGGGATATTCCTCGTTATTCACAGGCGGGAAGTTATCGGGACTGGAATAGTAGTCCTCCAGGATCTCCTGTACCCGCTCCTCGCAGGTGGTGTAAATGCGGTAGCCGCCGCCGATGAGGTTCTGGTACGCCTCCGCCTCGGTAATGCCCTGCTTTTCAGCCAGGTCACGGCACACCTCATCGGTCACATAGTCCACAAACCAGGTCTGGATGGTGGCGTTGCTGTTGGTGCCGGTGGCCAGCACGATCTCCTGCGCCATAGCGGCGTTATACTCTTCCTTGGTCAGCTTGCCCTGCTCCAGCATCAGCCCCAGGATATACTCCTTGCGCTCCTGGTTTTCCTCCCAGTGGGTAAAGGGATCGTAGGCGTAGGGATTTTTGGTGGTGCCCACGATGGTGGCGCACTCCGCCACGGTCAGCTGGCTGACATCCTTATTGAAGAACACATTGGCAGCCGCCTGAATGCCGGAGCAGTTCTGCGAAAAGCTGGCCAGGTTCAGGTAGGTCTCAATGATCTGCGGCTTGGTGTAGTATTTTTCCACATTCAGCGCCCGGAAGATCTCACGCAGCTTACGCGCCCAGCCCGCCGCGCCATCCACGGCACGGTCATTGGTGATATTGCGCACCACCTGCTGGGTGATGGTGGAAGCGCCGGGGGTGGCCCCGCCGTAGAAGCCGGTCAGACCGATCTTCTGCAAAATGGCGCTGAGGCCCGCCTTGGAGGTGGTGAGGAAGTCCACGCCGTTGTGCTCCCAAAAGCGCTTGTCCTCCACCGCTACGGTGGCATCCAGCAGGCACTTCGGCATCTGGTCATAGTCCACCCAAATGCGGTTGCCCGCTTCGGGGTCGTAGGCGCGCGCCAGCTCGGTCACACCATCATCCGCATAAAAGATGGTGGTGTACTTGGCCTTCTGCATGCTCAGGTCCAGCATCTGCTGGTCGGTATTCAGGGTATCAAAGGCCCATACCGTCAGGACGCACCCGGCCACGCACATCAGCATAATGCCCACCAGGCATACCGCCGCGATGGCCCGCAGCACCTTATGGCCGCCGGGCTTTTTCTCCTTTCGGCCGGTGTTATCGGTATCCGGCTGCGCCGTCTTGCGGGCCTTGGCATTTTTAATAGCCTGGTCCGCCTTGCGGTTCATCCGGTTCCATTTTTCCTTAAAGCTCAAGCTGCTACCTCCTTCATTTTGCGGGGGAGAGGAAAATCTGCACAAAAACCGCCATGCGGCTCTATGCACATATACGATGTTATTATAGCACACTTTGGCCGCTATGTGTTACTATTTTTTGAATTTCCGCCCGCTTCTGACTATTCCGCCAAAAAATGCCCATACTGCCACTAAATAAAAGGCAGGAAAGGAGGCATTTCCATGCCCCGCAGGATCGTACTCTCTTTAGCCGTGGCCATTGCCGCCCTGCTGCTGGGGCTGGTGCTGGCGTTTCTTTCCCGCGGGAGCACCCCGCAGCCGCAGCCGGAACCCCAGCCGCAGGAGGAGCCCATCTCCCCCGCGCGGCCGGTCGAAAATCCCCTCCCCGATGAACCGGAGGAGCCGCAAAGCCCCGCGGGCTACCTTCTGCGTGATTATGAAGGCCGGCTGGCCATCTTCCGGGAGGAGAGCAACACCCCGGAGATGATCTTCGATGTTTATACCCGTCTGCTGCCCCAGGCCGACCAGGCGCGGCTGACTGAGGGCATCTCCGCCCCCGATTATGAAACGCTGACCCGGCTCATTGAGGATTATATCAGCTGATTGAAAGCATTTTGCAATCAGCTGCCGTTCCCCGTCACCAAATCGTAACCCAATTTTCAATTAAAAAGGCGGAATTCTGCCCCCAGGCGGCATATAATAAAGACAGAGAAAGGGAGCACGGTGTCTCCACCACCGCCCTTTGAACAGCTTTCCGGTCTCCCAAAAAGACTGACGGATAAAAATTATTTTGGTTGGGAAAGGCTCTGCGAATGCAGGGCTTTTCTTTTTTGCTGTCTGCGCCGGTTTGTGCAGGGGGCCGGGCCTGCGGCCCCGCCCGCCCCTGACGCCAGTCCCCGCAAAAGGGCCGTCCCGCCCCACCCGGAGCGAAACGGCCCTGCTTTATTATCTTGTCTGCTCCAGCAGGATGCTCACCGCGCCGGCTTCCTGCGCCGCCCGGATCTGCTCCGCCCGCTGGGTCTCGCCCCAGCCGCTGCCCTGCCACAGGTCCGCCGCGGGGGCATAGCCCTGCACCTCCGCGGCCAGCGTTACCCCGGCCGGCAGCTTTTTGGAAAGGGAGGACCACCACGGATGCATCACGGTATAGATGCTCTCCTCCAGCGGGGCCTTGCGGGTGGCAAACTGCTCCGGTGCCGCCTTGATCAAGCAGTTCTCCGCCGAGGCCATCACAGTCAGCGGGCTGCCGCCCAGCCGCACGCTCTCGCTGGAAAGATCCCCCAGCCACAGCGCCGTCCACAGGCTCACATTCCGGGCCTTCATGGCGGCTGCCGCCTTGGCGGTAAAGTCCGCCAGCACCTTGGATTTATCCACCGTCACGCCCTTTTCGGCGTAGGTGGCCAGATTCAGCGAATATCCGGTGGGGAACTGCACCCCCTCCAGGATCAGCACCTCCAGGCCGTTATCCGCGGCCTCGTCCAGCAGACTTAGGATATACCCCTGCGCCCGCTCGCTCATGGGATTGAGCCATGTGTGGCCGCCGGCCTCCTTATCGTTGTGGATCCAGTTGGTCTCGGTATAGTTGTATTTTACCGTCGCGTCGGTCAGCTTGCGCCCGGCGGTGTGGTCGTCAAAGGCCCACAGTCGGCCCACGGGGGTCAGCCCCGCCGCCTTTATCTTGGCTATAACCGCCGGGAGGTCGTACCGCTGGGCGGTCTGGGCCGTATTGCCGGTCACATCCTCCAGCGCACTTTGGTACAGCACCAGGCCGTCCTCATCCTTCAGGGTAAATACCGCTCCGGTATAGCCCTTGGCCGCCAGGGCCGAAAGCCGGTTCTCCAGCGCCGCCATGTCATACAGCACCGCCGTATCCAGCACCGCGCAGCTCTCCGGCAGGGCGGTCTGCTCCGTGGTGGGCTCGTCGGTGGTTCCCGGATTTTCGGGATTCCCCGGCTGATTTTGGTTCTGCTCCTCCTGGCGCTGCTGTTCCTGACGCTGCTGGTGCTCCTCGGCCTTTTCGGTCAGCCACGCGCTGATGGGATCATACAAAAACCACCCGGCGGCGCAGGCCCCGGCGATCAGCAGCACCATCAGCACCGTTTTCAGCGTCGCGGCTGTTTTTTGGTGCCTGCGGTCCCGTCCGTAGCGTTTTACCTTGTATTCCTTCATCCTTCTCTACTCCTTACAGTCATGGCCTTTACGCCGCCAGCGAATGCCCCAGCAGCCCGAACAGCGCCATCGAGATCATCCCCGCACCGATCAGCCGAATGGGCAGCCCGCGCAGGAAAAAGGGCAGGCGGGTATATTTCAACCGGTCGGCAAAGACAATATGCAGCCGCACCGCCAGCAGGTAGCCCAGTCCGCTGCCCAGCCCGAATACCAGGCACTCATACCAGCGGTAGTTGTTCAGACAGCACAGCAGCAGTACACCCACCGGTAAAAAGGAAAAGCAATCCCGGGTGATGGCATGCATAAAGGTTTCGGTCGGGCGGTTATTCTTGGTGGCCTGGAACAGAATACCGCAGCCCGCCAAAAAGATCACGATATACAGCAGGATGCCCGCCGGGGTGCTGAGATAAACAGGAATATCGGTATAACCGGTAAAGATCAGCCGTCCCAGCCAGCCCGAAATGGCCGCCGGCAGGCACATCCCCGCCGCGATGATGCTCCGCAGCATCACATCCCGGCGTTCATTCAGCTGGGCATCTACCGTTTCCGCCATAAAGCAGCGGGTATAGAAAGGATTTTCCACCAGGGCCGCCGTCAGCAGCAGGCCCAAAAGGTTCAGCGCCAGATTCATGCCTCAGCCTCCTTCCCCACGGTCTCCGCCTGTCTCCGGCGGTGGATAGCCCGGCGCAGCGTGGCCTCCACGGCCCGCAGCACCGCCAGCAAAAAGCCGGAAAGGATCAGTCCGAAGAAAGGCTGCTCCGCCGCCTCGGTCCGGATGGACATCGCCACAGGCAGGCCCAGCAGGGTATTGTGGCGTAAAAGCTCCCGCAGGGCGCTGCTTACCAGGATGATAATGCAGAAGTCCCGCAAAAAGCGCAGCGTCCGTCCCCAGAATTCCCGCATGTTATCCACCGCGGTATAGCTATCCGCCTGCAGCAGCACCGGGGCCGCCACCAGCAGAAAGAGATAGATTCCCAGGGAATCGAAGGCGCCCGGCCAGTACAGCACCAGCGCCACACAGCAGGCAGCCGCCAGCATAGCCGCCACCAGCACAGTCAGCGGCAGGGCCACCCATTCCGCCAGGTTCAGCTTCCGCCGTAAAATAAGATGCAGCGCCGAGCAGGGCAGCATCAGGATAATGAGCACCGCGCACAGGATAATGCCGTTCTGCAGGGAGGTGGCGCCCACCGCCCAGAACGGCACCGCACCCAGCATCAGGTAGGCGTGGTCCTCACTGGTTTTTTCCGCCACGCGGCGGCGGGCCTGGGCCCGGGCGCTGCTTTTCTGCACCCGGCGGGTCCAGCGGCCCGGCAGCAGGCGGGAGCGCCGCTCTTTTTGCTCTTCATCCTGCGGATAATGGATCAGTTCTTCAGCATCGTGCTCATTGATCTCCGGCAGCTTCTCGTTTGGCATAGCGCGCCCTCCTTTCCTTCTGCATCCGCTTCTCGGTCACGGTATCAATATGATGGTTGATAATATTCATCAGCAGCACCACAAAAAGGATGCCCTGCTGGTAAGCACCAAAGTAATTATACCCCACCAGCAGCAGCCCCGCCACAATGCTGGAAAGCAGCCGGCCCTCCTCCCGGGTGGCGCCGGTCACCGGCTCCGAGAGCATGAAAATAGTGCCGAACAGCGCCGCGGTGCCAAAAATCTCATAGTACATGGAGGCCAGTGAGGAATAGGCAGCGCGGGGGAAGAAGGCCGCAAAGACCGCCACCACCCCCAGGGTGATGAGCGGCTGCCACAGCCGGATGCTCCCCCGGGCCGCCAGGTACAGCATACAGGCCAGCAGCACCAGGCCGTTCAGGGTACCCATGGGGCCGGGGTGCAGGCCCAGCATCACGCTGGTCATATCGGTGGAGGGAACGCTGCCCACGCTGAGAACATAGGCAATGGAATTGGTGGTATGCGCCGTCACCTCGCCAAATACTTCGGGATTGATAAAGGTGGCGGGATAGGCAAAGACCAGCTGCGGCCAGCACAGTGTCACAAACAGCAGGCCGCCCGCCGCGGGATTAAACAGGTTGTAGCCGGTGCCGCCAAAGGCGTATTTCACCAGCAGTATGGCAAATACATCGGCCACGATGACCACATAGTACGGGATGGAAGCCGGCAGCATCAGGGGGATCATCATGCCGGTGACCAGCGCCGAAATATCATGGGCGTTGTGGCGCTCCAGCCGCAGAATGCTGCCCAGCCATTCGCACAGCATGCACACCGCCATGGAAACGACCCCCAGCATAACGGCCCGCCAGCCATAGTAAAAGGCCGCGATGAGGTAAAGGGCCGCCATGCACAGCATCACATCCAGCATAATGCCCCGGGTGGTGGTAGGGTGCTTGATGTACGGCGCCATCAAGGAAGATTCACGGATCACGGCTCCTCGCCCCCTTTCATCTTCTGCCGGTACAGCAGGATCTCCCCTGCCACCGACTGCCGGGAGGGACAGATATAGCTGCAGCAGGTGCACTGGGTGCAGTCCTCTATGCCCAGCTCCTCCACCGCCCGGCGGTTGCCGCGGCGCAGCTCCTGCAAAATTCTCATGGGGTTCAGACCCTGGGGACATACGGCGGTGCACCGCCCGCAGCCGATGCAGGTATAGCTGTATTCATGTTTATCATCCCGGATAGCCAAAACGGCGGTGGTGCTCAGCTCCACCTTTTCATTCCGCAGATCCTCGGTGGCCGTACCGGTCAGCGGCCCGCCCAGGATGACACGGGTGGGGCGCTCGGTCAGGCCGCACAGCTTCAGCAGCTCCAGTACTGGGGTGCCCAGCGGGGCTTCCATATTGCGGGGGAAGCCGACGCAGTTGCCCGCCACCGTCACAAAGGTGGTGGTCTGCGGGCGGCCCTCCACCGCGGCCCGGTACAGGTGGATCATGGCGCAGGCCCCACACAGCAGCCAGCTGCCCTTTCCGCTGTATCGCTCAGCCAGCTCTTCCTCCATCTGGCACTGGGCGGGGTATTTGCCGCCCACCCTCTTGATGGGGATGCCGCCGATATTGCGGGGAATGGCCACCTCGCTGTCGCTGATGTGCCTATAGACCAGCACTGTGGCATCGGTGGTACCCAGAGCCCGGGCCGCCAGCCGGATGCCGCCCGCGCACTGGTCCCGCAGGGCCAGCATGGGGCCCATCTGGCTGCTGACATACGGCTCGTCATCTATGGCATCGATGAGCAGCATAGTGCCGCTGCCCATGGCCTCCCGCAGCTTTTCCGCCAGCGGTCGGCCGTCGGTCTCATCCACGATATCGGCTTCCTCCGCCGCCCGCAGGATCTCCTCCGGCGAAAGCGCATCAATATCACGCGGGTTTTCACACGGCTCCGCCGGCTCCATCTGCTTCACGGTGCGGGAAAGGGCAGGTTCCTTCATCTGCTCCAGCATCACGCCGCGGCGGTACAGCCCCTTGAATATCTTATCGGTCAATTGCATGGTATTTCTCCTTACTTTTCCGGAGCTTTCTTCGCGTTATACGGCGGCTCTTGCCAGCTCCCGCAGCGCGGTGATCTCCGCTCCGTAGTCCTCCCGGCCAAATACGGCACTGCCCGCCACAAAACAGTTGGCGCCCGCGGCCGCGGCCGCGGCTATCGTTTTCCGGTTGATGCCGCCATCCACCTGCAGCACCGTGCCGGGGCGGCAGCGCTGCCGCAGCCAGGCCAGCTTCGGCATCATGTCCTCCATAAAGCTCTGCCCGCCAAAGCCCGGCTCCACCGTCATCACCAGCACCAGCTCCACCTCATCCAGGTAGGGGGCCAGCACCTCCACCGGGGTGCCCGGCTTGACGGAAATGCCCGCCTTCATGCCCTCGGCATGGATCATGCGGATGGTCTCGGCGGGGTCGCCCTCCGCCTCCACATGGAAGGTGACGAGATCGGCGCCGCTTTTTTTCAGGTCGGTGATATATTTCTGCGGCTGGCTTATCATAATATGCACATCAAAGAACAGGTCGCATACCGGGCGGATGCACTTGATGACCGGCATTCCGAAGGAGATATTCGGCACAAAGTGCCCGTCCATCACATCGATGTGCAGCCAGTCGGCGCCGCCCTGTTTTACACGGTCCAGTTCTTCTTTCAGCCGGGCAAAATCCGCCGAAAGCATGGAGGGAGAGATCAGCATAGTGGGGTTCCTCTTTTCACGGGTGGTTTATCTGCACAAATAGGCGTATTTCACCTATTTTGATTCTATTTTATCATATCGCATCTTGCCCCTCCCGTCAATAAATTCTATTTGACGCTTTCCTGAACAATCTGTGAAAAGTGCAGCGGGCCGGCGGGCGGAGGCGGCACTTCCCCGCGGCTCCCTGCAAGGGGCCGGTTTCGGGCCGCAGGCCAAACCGTCCTTTGGACGGTTTCAGCGAACTTCGTTCGCTGCGGCGGCTCCGCCGCCGGGCCTGCGGCCCGCGCTCTCCC
>OGWV01001419.1_pt1 | contig 15118 bp, 10 predicted proteins | sample 1576081 | NCBI WGS metagenome assembly OGWV01 (sample SAMEA3541541, study PRJEB24748) | human gut metagenome | biome: human gut; feature: human-associated habitat; material: faeces | place: China | collected 2012 | reverse complement strand
CGTGCGGATGATAGCGACCGAGCACGCATCCACGGCTTCGAGCTGGGGATCGATGACTATGTGGTCAAGCCCTTTTCCCCCAAGGAGCTGATGATGCGGGTGGCCGCCATCATCAAGCGCAGCGGCGGCGAGGAAAACAACCGTTTTGTTTTTGAGGGGCTGACGGTGGATTTTACCGCGCGGCTGGTTTTCATTGACGAGCAGCGCATAGAGATGTCTCCCAAGGAGTACGACCTGTTTTTCTACATGGTGCGCAACCGCGGTGTAGCGCTGACTCGTGAACGGCTGATCCACGATGTATGGGGCTATGATTTTTACGGCGATGACCGCACGCTGGATACCCATGTAAAGCTGCTGCGCAAGAGCCTGGGCCGGTACAGCCGGTGCATTATCACGCTAAGAGGAGTTGGGTACCGCTTTGAAACTGTGGCAGAGCCGGAAAGCGATGCAGACGGAGACGCCAACTGAGTCCTCCCCTGCCCCGCAGCATAAGCAAAGCCGTTTTTCCCACCTGGGCATCCGCTGGAGACTGGTGGGCAGCTTTGCTATGTTCGTGGCGCTGCTGCTGATGCTGCTGTGGCTTTTGCAGATCGTCTTTTTGGAGAGCTTCTACAAATCCATCAAGACCAGCTCCATCAAAAATACCGCCGAGGAAGTAGCCGCCAGCATCAATGATGAGAACTTCTACACCGAGGTGAACCGCCTGACCCGCCAGGATCTCATCTGCGTACACATCATACGGGAGGACGGCACCCCGGTACTGACCTCCGGCAACCAGCCCTCCTGCATCCTGCACATGCTGCTTACCGATCAGGCGGCGCTGCTGTTCCGGCAGGCGCAGGAAAACGGCGGCACCGTGCTGGAAAACTATCAGCTCCTGGAGCTTTCCCCCGCCATGCAGAGCAAAGCAACCGCCCAGGCCGCCTCCACCGAGCAGCTGCTGTACGGCATTCTGACCACGCGCGGAGAGGACGAAGACGCCGAGCCGGTCATGGTCATGGTGGATGCCACCATCACGCCCATCAATACCACGGTGGAAACACTGCGGGCCCAGCTGGTCATCATCACGGTCATCATGACGGCGTTTTCCATCCTGCTGGTGCTGCTGCTTTCCTCCATGATCTCCCGTCCCATCACCCGCATTACCAAAAGCGCCAAGCAGCTGGCCACCGGCGATTACGGCACGCAGTTTACCGGCGGCACCTACCGGGAGGTCACCGAGCTGGCCGACACCCTGAACTATGCCAGCCGGGAGCTGAGCAAGGTGGAACATCTGCGGCAGGAGTTCATCGCCAATGTGAGCCACGACCTGCGCACCCCGCTGACCATGATCACCGGCTATGCCGAGGTAATGCGCGATCTGCCGGGTGAAAATACCCCGGAAAATGTGCAGATCATCATAGATGAGGCCCGCCGGCTGACTGATTTGGTCAATGATTTGCTGAATCTTTCCCGGCTGCAGAGCGGCGCGCAGACCCCCGAACCGGAGCCGCTCAATCTCACCAAGATGATCCGCGGCATTATGGGGCGGTACGCCAAGCTGGTGCTGCATGACGGCTACGCCATCACGCTGGAAGCGGACGGCGACGCCATGGTGATGGCCGACCGGCTGCGCATGACCCAAGTGCTGTATAATCTCATCAATAACGCCATCAACTATGCCGGGGCCGACCGGGCCGTACTGGTGCGCCAGACCATCGAGAATGGGACTGTGAAGGTGGAGGTCATCGACCACGGCGAAGGCATTCCGGCCGAAAGCCTGCCCTATGTGTGGGACCGCTACTACAAGGTAGATAAAAACCACCGCCGCTCCACCGTGGGGGCCGGGCTGGGGCTTTCCATTGTAAAGGGCGTGCTGGAGGCCCACGGTGCCGAATACGGCGTAGCCAGCACCCTGGGCGAGGGCAGCGATTTCTGGTTCCGGCTGCCGCTGCTGCCGTCCGATGCCGCTTTAACCGCCGAAAGTGAAGAAAATCATTCCGATTTTTCCTGATTTCTTCACACAGCCATCACATTGGCCGTATATGATAAAGGTGTGGAATAAATAAGGGCGCACAGCCCGGCCGAAGGTTTTTCTTTCTCCTCCTTATCTTCATCCTTCTTTATACTTTTTCGTTTTGTCCTCATTTTCTTTTCCCTTCGGCTCATTCCCCAAGCTCCTGCGCCGGCTGCAAACGGCCGCAGGAAACAGTTTTACCAGGAGTTCCCGCACTGTAACAGGTGCGGGAGCTTTTTTGCGTTCTTTAATATTTTATGAATTCACCGCGAACTGCGTTGACTATATAGGGGCAAAATGGTATGCTGACTGTATTAGCTCCAGTAGTACAGTTTGCTGCAAAATTTTTTTGCATTTTTTGTTCTTGGATGCAATAAAATCCATCAAACTGTACACTTATTTTAGTGAAATATGATTTTTCTGCGAGAGGGGGAAAAAATGTGCAATACATGGTGGAGACCAAAAATCTCCGCAAGGTGTACCGGACCGGCGATGAAAAGGTAGTCGCTCTGGATAATATCGACCTGACCATCGAGCAGGGGCAGGTGTGCTGTATACTGGGTACCTCCGGCAGTGGTAAATCCACCCTGCTGAACCAGCTGGCCGGGCTGGAAAAGCCCACCCGCGGCACGGTAAAAATCAAGGGAGAGCTGATCTCCAAGATGAGCGAAAAGCAGCTGGCGGTGTTCCGGCAGAAGCACATCGGATTTGTGTTCCAGTCCTACAATCTCATTCAGGGGATGACCGCTGTGGAAAATGTGGCCATGCCGCTGATGTTCCGCCGGGTGTCCCGCAAAAAGCGTGAGGAAGCCGCCCGTGAAATGCTAAAGCAGGTGGGACTGGGCGAGCGCATGGACCACCGTCCCAATGAAATGAGCGGCGGCCAGCAGCAGCGCGTGGGCATTGCCCGCGCCTTTGTTACCAATCCTGAGGTGGTATTTGCCGATGAACCCACCGGCAACCTGGATACCAAAACGACCAAAGAGGTCATGGAGATGTTCCTGCGGTTTGCCCGGGAAAAGGGCACCACGATCATACTGGTGACACATGACCGCAGCCTGGCAGAATACTGCGACCGCATCGTGACCATCTCGGATGGACGCATCATTTCCAATGAGGACCACCGCCATGCCAAGGCGATCCAAGACCCTCCTGCCGCCCCTGCCGAGGAGCTGCCGGAGACCCTGCAATTTACCGATAACACACTGGCCGCCGGCCAAGGAGGAGTATGACCGTGAAAAAGATGAGCAAGATCCTGACATTTATTCTGGTGCTGGCCATGGTGCTGGGCACCGTGGCGATGGCGGCTGAACCGCCCTATACTGTTTCTGCCACTGATGGTTCTTTGGAGCACGGCAGCATTACGCTTACATATAATACAGCAAAAGAAGGAAGTACCGGGACTGCAACTTGTACCCTTAACAGTACTACTAAGTCCAAAGCGCTTCCCGATGATGTGAAAAAAGTTAAAGTTACTTTTAATGCTGCCCCTGGCTATGAATTTGTCAATGCTACATATAAAGTAGGCAATACTGATGCAAAGCCTGTTGCAGATTTCGGCGAAATTGAAATCACCGACAACACAACCATTACCCCTGTATTCCAGGCCAAGAGCACTCTGGGCGGCGAAAAGACCGCTGACAGCTTCCGCCTGGATGCTATTTGCAGCGGCAGCTACTACTGGCAGATGTACCACAAGGACATGGCCAATAACAAGAAGTACACCAAATATCCCGGCTCCCCTGCGGATAAGGTCAATCCCAGCTCTGAGATCGTAAAGGGCAACTATGTTGATTTGACCCTGTATGTTACTGACAATGACTTTCTGAAGCTTTACAGCTCCACCGGCTACAGCAAGAATAATTTCTCCGTTACCACCCCTGGCGACAGCAGCTTCCTGGCTGGCTCCGGCGCCGGTGCCGAAATTGAAAAATGGACGGTAGACAATACGGATAAAGGCATGGTCATCACGCTGACCGGCGTGTACTATGTGGGCGGCAGCGATAACACCCTGAAGCTTATCATTACCCAGGGCAACTACAATGCTATTGTAACCTGCAAGATCGATAACGCCACCATCATCCCCACCAAGCCGGACGACGAAAAACCCGACACCGAGACCACCGCGGCCCAGCCCTATGTCATCATCAGCAGCTACAGCTACGGCAAGGGCGACCTGGTGGCCGGTGAGACCCGCAATGTCACCATGACCTTCCGCAATACCAGCAAGACCATGGCCGTGGAAAACATGATGGTGACCATGACCCTGCCCGATGCCATGATGCTGACCAGCAGCTCCAATTCCTTCTACATCGAATCGCTGGCAGCCGAGGGCACCATCACCAAGACCGTGAATGTGACCGTGAAGCCCACTGCGGCGGCCCAGTCCCATTCCATGACCGTTGATTTTACCTATGACTACCTGGATAACGGCATCCGCCGCAACGCCAAGACCACCGAGAGCATCAGTATGCCGGTGCTGCAGGTGGACCGCTTTACCGTGACCGGCATCGACCTGCCCCAACAGATCTTCATAGGCGAGGAAAATAACCTCTCCGTCAACTTCGTCAATAAGAGCCGTACCGATATCTACAATCTTTCCGCCAAGCTGAACTGCGAGGGGCTTTCCAATAACGGCGAGGAGCAGTATCTGGGCAATCTTGCCTCCGGCACCACCTCCAGCGCCGATTTCTACATCACCGGGAATGAAAAGGGCGAGCTGGTGGGTGAGGTCATTATCACCTACGAGGATACCAACATGAACCAGCGCACCGTTTCGGTGCCCTTTACCACGCAGGTGACCAGCTATGAGGATGTATGGGGTCCCAGCAATCCCAGCGTCGACCCCGGTATGGATCCCGGCACTGACCCCGGCATGGAAGAGCCTGCGGGTTTCCCGTGGTTCTGGGTCATCGGTGGTGTGGCGGTAGTGGCTGCCGGCGTATTTGTGTACCTGAAGCTGCGTAAAAATAAAAAGGAGAGCGTAGACGAAGATGAGGATATCTGACCTTCTGAGCGTCTGCCTGCGAAACCTGACCCGCCGCCGGGTGCGTACCGCCCTGACCGTTATCGGCGTTGTCATCGGCGTGTGCGCCATCATCTTGATGGTCTCACTCGGCATCGGTGCGCGGGAATCCATGATGCAGATGCTGCAAGAGTGGGGCGATCTTACCATCATCAATGTCTACAATTACGGCGGAGGGAACGCCAAGCTGGACGATAAAGCCCTCTCCCAGATACAGGCGATGGATAATGTACAGATCGCTACCCCGTTTTACAGCAGCCGGGTCAGCTTCCGGCTGAAATCCCGCAACGGGCGCTATGCGGCCTATACCAATATCATCGGTATCTACCCCGATGCCTTTGAAGCGCTGGGCTATAAATTGAGCGACGGCACCTCCTTTGCGGACAGCAAAAAGGATTACAGCATGGTGGCGGGCGCCAATGTGGCGTATTCCTTCCGGGATACCAAGAAAAAACGCAATAACTATGTGGATCGCAACCAGACCGACGCCATGGGCAACCCCAAAAAGCCCTTTGTGGATATCATGAAGGATAAGCTGGTTTTGTACAGCGAAAGCTATGACAACAACGGCAACCCGAAAAAGGGCCTGGAGGTCACCCCCAATGTGACCGGCGTGATGGTGGAGGACTGGAACAAGGGCTGGGAGACCAGTGAGTGCCTCCTGATGGACATCAACCAGCTGAAGGCGCTGGAGCAGAAATACTATAAGATCAGCGGTGAAAAGGCTCCAGACACCACCAGCTATGATGAGGTACGGGTCAAGTGCGTAGACTCTGCATCGGTTGCCGCAGTGCAGCAGGCCATCACCGATATGGGCTTCCAGTGCTCCTCGATGGAGGACTCCCGCAAATACTTTGATGAGCAGCTTACCATGATCCAGACGATGCTGGGCGGTCTGGCGGCCATTTCGCTCTTTGTTGCCGCCATCGGCATCGCCAATACCATGGTCATGTCCATCTATGAGCGCACCAAGGAGATCGGCGTCATGAAGGTGCTGGGCGCCGAGCTGGGCGCCATTCGCTCCATGTTCCTTACCGAGTCCGCAATGATCGGACTGATCGGCGGCGTGGTGGGCGTTGCATTCAGCTTCCTGATCAGCTATCTGTTAAACAATGTGCCGATCGTAGCAAACCTTCTGGCATCACTGGGGCTCAGCTTCGGCAACGGCGGGGCGGTTTCCATCATTCCGTGGTGGCTGGTGCTGGTGGCAATGGTCTTTTCGATGATGGTCGGCGTTGTTTTCGGTTTTATCCCTGCCAACCGCGCTGTTAAGATCTCCGCTTTGGAGGCCATTCGGCACGACTAAACCTACTGCAATGAAAAAGCCCCCTCGGGGGCTTTTTTCTTTGCCCTGCCCGTGTTATACTGGGAGCAGAATGCAGGACAGGGCGCGGGGCGCTCCGGACGGAGGCCGGAGCCACGGCCCGTAGGGCCGTGTAAGGCCGCCCGCAGGGCGGCCTGCCCCGCGCCCCCATACTTGCCCGCTGCATCCACTCTGCCAAGGAGGGAAACACCATGCCACACGATCTGCAAGCCAGCCTTGCCGCCTATCGGCCCTACAATGAGCAGGAGCAGCGCGATCTGCCGCTGCTGCTGGCCGCGCTAAAGCAGCCGGATAGCTTTACCCGGCAGAATGAAACCGCCCATTTTACCGCCTCGGCCTGGGTGGTGAACCCCGCGCGGAATAAGGTGCTGATGATCTATCACAATATCTACAATAGCTGGAGCTGGACCGGCGGCCATGCCGATGGAGAGACCGACCTTTTGGCGGTCGCGCTGCGGGAGGTAGCCGAGGAAACCGGACTGCAAACGCTCCGCCCCGTCAGTCGTGAACTGTTCTCGGTCGAGATCCTTACCGTGGATGGACACGAAAAACGAGGGCGGTATGTCCCCTCCCACCTGCATCTCAATTGCACCTATCTCATCGAAGCCGATGATACCGAGCCGCTGCGGGTAAAGCCCGATGAAAACAGCGGTGTGCGGTGGTTCGCCCCGCGAGAGGCGCTGGCCGCCTGCACCGAACCCTGGATGCGCGACCGTATCTACCAAAAGCTCATCGAAAAAAACACCCAGTATAAATAAAAGGAGGGACTGTCATGAAGCCGCATGAAACCACCGCCCAGTGCGTGGAGCGCAAGCTGGGGCGCAAGCTCCGCCTCATCCGCGTGGCGCGCGGGGAGGAACCGGCTGATATCGTATTCAAAAACGCCACCTATCTCAATGTGTTCAGCAATGACTTCTGCCATGGGGATATTGCTGTTTCCGATGGGCTCATCGCCGGCATCGGCAGCTACCACGGCAGCAAAGAGGTGGATGTCTCCGGCAGCTTTGTCTGCCCCGGCCTCATCGATGCCCACATCCACCTGGAAAGCAGCCTGGTTTCCCCTGCCGAGTTTGCCCGAGCGGTCATCCGCCACGGCACCACCACTGTCATCACCGATCCGCACGAGATCGCCAATGTCATGGGAGTGGATGGCATCCGCTATATGCTGGAGGCCACCGAGGGCCTGCCGGTGGATGTCCACTTTATGCTGCCCAGCTGCGTGCCCGCCACGCCGTTGGATGAAAGCGGCTGCACGCTGGATTATCAGGCCATCGATGACCTGTATGACCACTCTAGAGTTCTTGGCCTGGCGGAAATGATGAACTATGTCGGTGTCATCAATGGCGACCCAGCAGTCATCAGCAAAATCCTGGCCAGTCAGGCCCACCACAAAAAAATTGATGGCCACGCACCCGATCTCTCCGGCGCCGATCTCAACGCCTATATCGCCGCCGGCGTCTATTCTGATCACGAGTGCAGCACCTGCCAGAATGCGCTGGAAAAGCTGCAGCTCGGCCAGTTCATCATGATACGGGAGGGCACCGCCGCCCAGAATCTGCGGGCACTCCTGCCGCTGCTCAATCAGCAGTACTACTCCCGGTGCATGTTTGCCACCGATGATAAACACCCTCTGGATCTTTTGCAGGGCGGCCACATCGATTATATCATCAGGGAAGCCATTGCCTGCGGCGTTGATCCCATCATTGCCATCAAGGTGGCCAGCCATCAGGCAGCCCGCTATTTCCTGATGAACAACAAAGGCGCCATCGCCCCCGGCTACCTGGCCGACCTGGTGGTCTTCGATAACTTCCGTCACTTCAATATCCAGCAGGTGTATAAGCGCGGCCGCTGCGTCTTTGCGGATGGCGAGGTTCTACCCTTTGACGCGCCCGCGGTGGAGCCCAGCCTTTCCCGCCGCGCGCACGAGACCTTCCGCATTGCGCCGGTCACGCCGCAGCAGCTGGCCGCCGGAGATCTGCCGGTCATCGGCATCGTCCCGGGCGAAATCATCACCCAGAACCTTGGCCGGGCGGCTGCCCCCGATCCCACCCATGATATCCTAAAGATCGCCGTAGCGGAGCGCCACCATGGCACCGGGCACATTGGCCTGGGATACATTAAAGGTTACGGCCTGCGGCAGGGCGCTGTGGCCACCAGCTTTGCCCACGATTCCCATAATATCATCGCCGTGGGCGCCGATGACGCCGACCTGGCCTTTGCCATCAACCGCATTGCCGAAATGCAGGGCGGCACCGTAGTCGTGCACGAGGGCAAGGTCATCGCTGAGCTGCCGCTGCCGGTGGCTGGCCTAATGAGTGACGCCCCGCTGGAGGAGGTAAACGACCTGCTGGAGCAGGCCAAGGCCGCCGCCCACCGCATGGGTGTTTCCCCGGGCATCGATCCCTTTATGACCCTCTCCTTTATGAGCCTGCCGGTCATTCCCGCCCTCAAGATCACCACCCACGGGGTCTTTGATGTGGAACAGTGGAAATACATCTGATTTTTCTTGCAGAGCCGTGTCCTTTCCCCCTGTGGGGCGGGCACGGCTTTTCCATTTAGGGCTTTTTGCAGGGGGCATGGCGGGCGCCCGCACCCTATCTCGCCTCCATTTGTGTACCTCCTCCAAAAACAAATGCCAATCCCCTGTAAACATTGTCTTTCCTTTCGCCCTTTTATGTGCTAAAATATTGCATTATAAGGAGCGTTCCACCGATACGGTCGGGCCAGCCCTTCCGGGCAACCCTCCCCCGCTCCGGTACGCCCCTGCCAAATCTCTGCAAAAGGAGTGACAGTGTGTGAATTTTTCCGTCAATAGCCCCATTTTGTTCGTGCTGGCCGGTGTTATCATCCTGGCCGTGCTGGCGCAGTCGGTGTTCTTCCTGGTGCGTGCCGTCCGCCGCAGCAAGGAGATCGGCATGGACCAGCAAAAGCTGCGCAAGACCATGGTCACCGCCGGCGTTTTCACCATCGCCCCGGCCGTCGCCATCGTCATCAGCGTCATCACCCTCTCCAAGGACCTCGGCCTGCCGCTGCCCTGGCTGCGCCTTTCGGTGGTTGGCTCCCTCTCCTACGAGACCATTGCCGCCACCAATGCCGAAAGCGCCATGGGCCTCACCTTCGGGCAGGTTTCCGCCCTTACCGCTTCCCAGTATGTCACCATCGCCTGGGTCATGACCATCAGCATCATGCTGGGCATCTGGCTGGTACCGCTCATCGGTAAAAAGCTGCAGGGCGGCATGACCAAGATAGAAAACCGTGATAAGCGCTGGGGCGATATCCTCTCCTCCGCCCTGTTCATCGGTATGATCGCTGCCTTCCTCGGCTATGTGTTCTGCGATTTCGGCACCATCTTCCACGGCGATCCCTCCGGCCTTATCCCGGTATGCGTCATGATCTTTTCCGCCGTTATTATGGCGCTGTGCGGCCTTATCATGAAAAAAACCGGCTGGCACTGGGTGGGCGATTACGCCCTGCCGATGAGTCTTATTCTCGGCATGGCCTCCGCCATTCCCATCACCGGCTGGCTGTCCTAAGGGAAAGGAGGATCACACCATGAAAAAAGCAAATATGACTTATATGGATTCCGTCCATCACTACGGCCGCGTCTGGAACCTTTCGATGATGGTTCTGCTGCTGATGTTCCCCGCCGCCGTCTCTATCATCTTCCACGCCCCTGCCGATGGCAAGGGCCTCCTGATGGGCCTCATCGCCACCGCCCCCATGTACTGGGCGGTCGGATTTATTGAAACGCTGACCTATGTGCCCATGCTGGGCGCAGGCGGCAGCTACCTCTCCTTTGTCACCGGCAATATCAGTAATCTCAAGCTCCCCTGTGCCCTCAACGCGCTGGAGCAGGCCGATGTGAAAGCCAACAGCGAGGAAGGCGAGATCGTTTCCACCGTAGCCATTGCCGTTTCCAGTATCGTCACCACCGTTATCATCATTCTGGGCGTCATTCTCATCATCCCGCTCACCCCGGTGCTGGAAAGCCCCGCCCTGGCCCCCGCCTTCGCGCAGATCCTGCCCGCCCTGTTCGGTGGCCTGGGTGTGGTGTTTATTTCGAAGAACGCCAAGCTCTCCATCGCTCCCATCTGCCTGATGCTGGTTCTCTTCATCTTCGTTCCCGCCCTCAATTCCAGCACCGTTGGCATTATGGTGCCGGTCAGCGTGCTGTTTACCGTGGGGGTGGCCCGCATCCTGTATAAAAAGGGAGTCCTGTGATCCCATAAAATACTGCAAGGAGGTTTTCTGTCATGATCGTTCTGTATATCATATTGGCCGTTCTCGTCCTGCTGCTGGCTGTGGTGCTGCTGCGCACCGCGGCGTTCCACCCCAAAGCGGAGACTGCCAAGACCTATGAAGCGGTCGAATTTGACCGTGAAGCCGCTGTCGGCAATCTGCAGCAGCTGATCCGCTGCCGTACCGTCAGCTACACCGATGCCTCCAAGGAGGACCCGGCGGAATTCGAAAAGCTCATCGCCCTGCTGCCGGAATTATATCCCCATGTTTATGAAAAATGCACCCTCACCCGCCTGCCGGACCGCGGCCTGCTGTTCTACTGGGCGGGCAAGGCCCACGATGAGGCTTCGGTCATGATGGCGCACTTTGATGTTGTCCCGGTGGAGGAGGAGAACTGGAAAAAGCCCCCATTCGAGGGCATCATTGAGGACGGCGTGCTGTGGGGCCGCGGCACCCTTGATACCAAGGTCACCTTTAACGGCGTGCTTTCCGCTGCCGATCATCTGATTGCGCAAGGCTTCCAGCCGGAGCAGGACATTTACTTTGCCTTCTCCGGTCAGGAGGAGATCAACGGCCCCGGCGCCGTCAATATCGTCCACTGGTTCCAGGAGCACAATATCAATATCCAGCTTGTCGTGGATGAAGGCGGCGCGGTGGTCGAGGATGTTTTCCCCGGCGTCAAGCAGCCCTGCGCGCTCATCGGTATTGCCGAAAAGGGCATGATGAACCTGGAATACAGCGTTTCCTCCGCCGGCGGTCACGCCTCCGCGCCCAAGCCCCACACCCCCGTGGGAGTACTGGCGGATGCCTGCTGCAAGGTGGAAAATCACCCCTTTACCATGCACATCACCGCCCCGGCCGCCAAGATGTTTGATACCCTCGGATGTCACTCCACCTTCCTTTACCGCATGATCTTCGCCAACCTGTGGCTGTTCGGCGGTATTCTGGATAACCTGTGCAAAAAGCAGGGCGGCGAGCTGAACGCCCTGATGCGCACCACCGTAGCCTTCACCCAGATGCAGGGCAGCAAGGCCAGCAATGTCATCCCGCCCAGCGCCTCCATGGTCAGCAACATGCGGCTTAATCCCGCCGATACCATGGAGAGCGCCATGGAATACATCCGCGGGGTCATCGGCAATGACGCCGTCAAGCTCCGCTGCGTCGAGGGCATGAACCCCAGTCCCATCAGTGAGACCGACTGCCCCGCGTGGGATAAGGTCGCTTCCGCCGTGGCAGGCACTTGGCAGGGCTCTCTTGTTTCCCCGTACTTGATGGTACAGTGCAGCGACAGCCGTCATTACGGCCCCGTCAGCAACCATGTTTACCGCTTCTCCGCCATGGATCTCACCGCCGAGGAGCGCAGCACCATCCACGGCAACAATGAGCGGATCCGCACTGAGGTCATCGGCCGTGCGGTGGAGTTCTACATCCGCCTGATGAGCCAGTGCTGACCCCATAACGCCATAAAATCACCCCCGGCCCTTTTGGCCGGGGGTGTTTTCCATGCTTTTATTTATTTTGCGGTAGAAGCAGAGTAATATATCACACCGACCCCTGCTACCCATGTATCGCCGCTGTCGCTGCACTCACCAAGCTTTTTCCCCTGCTTTACCGTATCGCCGGGCTTCAGTGTCACATTTTTCAGGTGTCCGTACAGGATCGCGCTGCCGTCCTCATGCCGGATCAATACCGGCTGCCTGCCCATAAGACCGATCCATCGCTCCTTGTACTCCGGCGGCGTCTGTTCCACCACGCCGTCCCGCATGGCCACCGCCGCAGTCCCGGCCGGCGCTTCAAAAAGGCGGTAGGTAGGACAGCTTGTCCCTATTACTCCTTGGGTCATTGTTCTGTTTTTCACCGGGGCAATATATGCGCTGTCCTCTGTCCATTCCTCGGTCTCCATCGGCAGAACAGGGTTCTCGTACGCGTTATGTCCCACCGTAAAGCCCGTCACGGTTCCGTCCCGGGCGGTCTTCAGCGTTATATCCTCCTCCCGCACCAGACTGAACTCAATGCCGAAAACTCCTGAAGAACCGTTTCCGAAATTTCCGCTGTCTCCCGTTGTACCCAGCTGCGTATAAGGCATCACCTCATCGCCTGCCTGCACATAAAGCTCCTCGCAATGGGCATATACCGCATACAGTCCGTTTTCCTGCCGTATCAGGATACACCGACCCATTCCCTGGTTCCAGCCTTTGTCCGCAGTATATACGACCGTTCCGGCCTGCAGTGCGGTAAACGGGGTCCCTTTCTGTCGGCTGTAGAATGCCGTCACACCCCGAACCGGCTCCTCAAGTCTGTATCCGGCAAACGGCTCCCTGTAATAATATCGGTCAAATATCTCCTCAAAAGCCGGTTCGTCCTCCGCTGCGGGGGATTGCCGCAAAAGGTTGACTCCGCCGCAGTAGACCGCCTCGATCTCCTCCGGCGCTATGGCCCTGCAGAATATCATCTTCATTTCTGTTTTTGTTGCTGTCTGGTTCCCGTCTCTGCTTCTCAACTCGACCTCCGTGCCGTCTTTCAAATACACAGCCCAGCCCAGCGACGAGTTTACCGGCCGGTTTATCGTAATTTCCATCGAGACCGGAGAGCATTTCACCGTTACGCCCTCCGCTGCATCCAGCCCCACGCTCTCCACCGTCTGCGGGATATCAAAGCTGACCTCCCATTCGGCGTCATACTCCGGCACCCGCTGCCATCTTCCCGGCTGGATAAATTGCAGGTTTGGCAGTTCCTCCTCCGCCACATCATAATAGTACACGCTATAGTAAGAGCCATCACATCCGCCGACATTATCCACACTCTCCCCTGTGCTGTCGCAAAGGACTCCATGGGGCGGGCTGTCCGGTTCAGTACAGTCCTCCCTACTGCGCGAAAAAACATACAGCCTTCCGTCTTCATAGTACGCCATATCAATGGTTTGCACCACTTCACCATCGGTGTTACGCACCTCATAGCTGCCCTCACCGTCACCTATCATCTGCGGGTAGTTCGAGATCCACTCGTCAAGATCTACCCCATTGCGCACGGCGCTGTCACACAGCGCTTTCATATCCACCTTCGCAATAAAGGTATCTCCCGTCCGTTCCAGATGTCCCAGCCCGCTTACCCGCAGGTGGGCGGTGCTGTCCCGCATGGCGTCGTTCCAGTCCGCCACCAGATAGCCGCACAGAATATTGCTTTTTCCCTTGGGGGGCTGCGCCGAGAAAATATACCCGCCGCCGGTATCCACACTTGCCTCCCCGAAGTCCAGCCGGCCATCCACGGTGCTCCTCTCCCCGAAAATCGCCGCGGGTGCCTGCATCTCCCACAGCAGGTACAGCACCCGTTCATCCGCCAGCGCCTCCGTCACCGTAAAGGTGATGTCCCCGGCGTCCACCTGCACCGCCAGCGGCTCGGTGTTTTCCTCCACTCCCTTGGTCGGGGTACCCAGTATGTCTTTCCAGCCAAAGTATTTCCCCGCCGCCACCGCCGTAGCGGTCAGCAGCACCACAGCGGCCGCCAGAGGCAGTACCCGCCGCAGCCACAGCACCCTGTTTCCCTTGCGGGGAATGCTCGCTTCCTCTATCATATCTGCCGGGACCTCGCCCAGCAGCTCCCACAGTTCCTTTCGCTTCATAGCGTGATCTCCTCCTTTTCCAGCTCGTTGCGCAGGTCGCGCCGCAGCCGCTCCAGTATGCTCCTGGCCCGCCGCGCGGGGATGCCGCTGTGTGCAGCCGCCGTTTTTACCGGCTCCGCCCACCAGTACCGCCGCAGGAACAATATCCTTTCCTGCGCCTCCAGACCCTGCAAAAAGCGCTCTATTGCTGCCTTTGCCGCCGCGCGCTTAATATAGTCTGCGGCTTTCCGGCTGCATTCATACTCTGCAGGATATTTCTGTTCGATCCGAGCTGCAAACTCCATATCATCATCCGGCAAAAGATTGTGATCACACACACGCCTTGCCAGAAACTTCAGATGGGCAAGATAACGCTCATAATGAATCGAATTTTCGTTATACCTGCGCCCCATCTCTTTTTGAATGAACTGCAAAAGTTCCTGAATCATATTTGTCATTGCAAATGTATTGTGAATACTGGTATTGTATTCCGCATTCACAATGTGAAGAGCAATAAAGCCAGCCTCATCCTCGGTAAAATCAGTTTTAATCTTCTCGTTAAGCAATTCGATCGCATATTGTCCGATCTGGTACTCGTTTCTGTAAAACTCTTTGATCTCCCAAAGTAGCGCATTCTTAAGCCGAACGCCCTCTTTCTGACGCTGGATTGCAAAATTAATATGATCCGTGAGGGTTACATAAATACTTTGATTCAGCTTGACCTTCAATACTTCCTTGGCTTTGGAAATAATTTCTTCCGTAAGCTGCATATGCTCTAGCGGAATATTCTCCAGGATTTCCTGAAACTGTCTAGAAATCGTCTCGTTCTCAATGCGAAACACCTTCTCGATTTTCGTCTCATCGATTGCATCTCCGGCATGTACCGAATTACCGACTGTGTCTTTAGTGAAAGTTAAACCTATCAGAGGCAGCAGT
>OGWV01001412.1_pt1 | contig 15175 bp, 11 predicted proteins | sample 1576081 | NCBI WGS metagenome assembly OGWV01 (sample SAMEA3541541, study PRJEB24748) | human gut metagenome | biome: human gut; feature: human-associated habitat; material: faeces | place: China | collected 2012 | reverse complement strand
GCAGAACAACCCGAGAACCGGGGGGAAAACATACAACCGGTAAAAACGAAAACCGCCGCCAAAGCCGCTTATCTCGGCGCCGTCATTGAAATTCTTCACACGGCCACGCTCATGCACGACGATGTCGTCGACGAGGGCAAAATGCGACGCGGCCGTGAAACGGCCAATGCTCGTTGGGGCAACGGCACGGCCGTCCTTGTGGGCGACTTTTTCTATACCCGCTCTTTTCAAATGATGGTGCGCGCGGGCAACCTAAAAGTCATGCAAGCGCTCGCCGACGCCGCCAACCGTCTGAGCGAAGGCGAAGTGCTGCAGATGAACAACGCGCACAACCCCGACATCACCGAAGCGGATTACTTCGGCGTGATTGAGCGCAAAACGGCTTGTTTATTCAAAGCAGCCGCTCACATGGCTGCCGCCATCGCCGAAGCCTCTCCGGAAATGGAAGAAGCGTGTGCCGCCTACGCGTTGCATCTGGGCAATGCCTTCCAGATTGCCGACGACATTCTCGACTACAAGGGAGAGGCCGCGACCATCGGCAAGAATTTAGGTGCCGACCTGCGCGAAGGCAAAGTGACGCTGCCCTTGCTTTACGCCATGCAAATGACAACGCCTGAGAATCGTGAACGCATCCGTGAAGCGGTTCGCAACGGAGACGGCGACTTCGAGGAAATCTCTCGGATTGTCATGCAAAGCGGCGCCTTGCCAAAGTGTTGAAAATGATACCAGTTTTATCGAGAAAAAGATTGCAGGCAGAAGTTTTCGCTGTGACAGAATGCGTAACATCTTCATTATTATGGCGATTATCCTGACATCGATTCTTTTTACGGGGCTGTTTACGCTTGGATCTGGTATTGCAGCGAGCACACAGCGGGCAAATTATATTTTGTCTGGCGGAGATGGACATGCCAGAATCATTGATATGAATGACTCTGAGTATTCTACGATTAGCAGTCATCCCTTGATACGGGAAATAGCGTACTGCCGTAAGTTAGCTGATAGCGTAGATAATGGACAACTCTCAAAAAGAGAAACACTTTTCTGGTATTATGACGATGTTGGCATTAAGTACCAGTTTATTGAACCAACAGTTGGACATAAACCTGTAGCTGAAAATGAAGTTATTGCAGATACCACAACATTGCAACTGCTTGGTGTGCCAGAAAAAATCGGAGCAGAGTTATCTTTGGAGTTGACTGTGCACGGTCAAAAAGTGACTCGGAATTTTATTCTCTCTGGTTGGTGGAACAGTTATCCGGGCGTACCATACGGAACGATTGTAGCCTCACGCGCCTATATGGAGGCACATGAGGATGAACTGGTGAATACTTTTTTGCAGGATCATAATGATACTGGCACAATTACTGGCATTATAAAGTTTGAAAACACAAAAAATGTGGAGAAAGATTTAGCAACAGTAATTGCAGATAGCGGTTATTCTTCCAATTCGGAAGCTCCAAACTACATCAATGCAGGCGTGAACCCTCTATATTTGTCTGAGAAAAAGTCAACTGGAACCGGTACAATTTTCGCACTGATCTGTGCCTTGGCAGCATTTTTGCTTACGGGGTACCTCATTATTTATAACATTTTTCAGATTTCTGTTTTGCGCGATCTGCATTTTTATGGATTACTGAAAACCATCGGCACGACAGATCGGCAGATTCGTTCAATATTAAGCAGGCAGGCATGGATACTTTCTTTGATCGGTATCCCGATTGGATTGATCGGAGGCTTTTTTATCGGCAAAGCACTCTTGCCCATGCTGATTGAGCAAACAAGTTTTTCCGCAGCTTATGCAACGGTGTCTCCTAATCCACTTATCTTCATAGTTGCGGCCCTATTTGTGCTACTTACAGTAAAGATCAGTATCCGAAAACCTGTGAAAATGGCGGCGAAAGTTTCTCCTGTTGAGGCGCTCAGATATACAGATTCCGATACCATTAAGAATGGTAAGAAAAAGAAAAGCATTCATTCTGGCAATTTGCAGAAAAGAATGGCGTGGGAAAATCTGGGCCGAGATAAAAAGCGGACAATTCTTGTAATCCTCAGCCTTTCTTTGAGTATCGTTCTTACCAATACCGTTTTTAATTTTTCTAATAGCGTTGACCCGGAAAATGCAATTCAGAATATGATCAATTTTGATTTTTGCATTGGTCAAAGCAGCCTATTAGACTACTATCGGGTAAGTAAAGAAAGTGCATTGAGCCAGAGCTTTATTCAAGCTGTCGAGCAGCAGGATGGATTTGACTATGGTGGCTACGAATATGGATGCAAGTCGAGCTATAAAAGTGAAACAACGAAGCAAGCATATAACCAGCAGGAGGACGGTTCTTTTCCTACACACCTTTACGGCCTTGATTCGGTTCTGCTTTCGCGGGTGCAAGTGGTAGATGGGGAACTGGACATGGAAAAAATTGCATCGGGCAATTATATTTTAGAGGGCGCCTATGTTAGTACCAGAGGTGAGCTGGATGAAAGCAGTCTCAATCATTCCGTTGGAGATCAAGTCCAAGTATCCTGCAATGGAATCGTGCGAGATTTCACAGTACTGGCTCATGTTGTGGCAAATGAAGCAAACACCTATGATTGGGTAGGTTCTTGTTTCTATCTTCCAAGCGAAATTTATGAAGATTTTACCGGCAACCATTATGTCATGAGTTACAGTTTTGATGTTTTACAAGGCAAAGAACCCGAAATGGATGCGTTTTTGAATGAGTACACAAACAGTGTGGAACCCACTATGACTTACAAATCCAAGAGTACAATCATGGCTGGCGTAACGGATATTCAAAATATAGTCGTGTCTATCGGTGGTACAATGGCATTTATTATTGGTCTTATCGGTGTGCTTAACTTTGCTAACACAATGTTGACCAGCATTTTCACTCGGCGCAGAGAATTTGCTACGCTCCAAAGCGTAGGGATGACGGGAAGGCAATTGCTGAAGATGCTTCGCCGGGAAGGCTGCGCCTATGTACTTTTGGCAACCGCTGTTGCCGTCCCGCTATCCTTGGTTGGGGCTTTTCAAATTATTCGGCCAATCTGTAAGCAGATTTGGTTTCTGAATTTCAAACTGGAACTCTGGCCTATGCTGTTAATGCCTATACTGCTCCTTCTGTTCGGCTTGGCAATTCCATATATTGCATACCGATTGATAAATCGTCAAAGTATCACAGAGCGATTAAAGGCAGGTGAATAATCCAATGCGGCAGAAAACCAGGAAAAAACGCCGCCATGGAAAACGGATCGTTCTTATCCTACTTGTCCTTATCTTAACGATCAGCGCAGTCCGAGCTGTGGTACATCAGACGGCTTTGCAGGAGTTTTTACACCTTAATACAAGTGTTGCCAACACTGAGACAGATGCTGCCAGCATGGAGCATGGCTGGAACCTTATTCTTGTTAACTGGGAGTATAAGATACCGAAAGACTGGAATGTAGAGCTTACGGAGCTATCAAACGGTCAGAGCGTAGATTCCCGCATTTATCCGGATTTACAGCAGATGTTTGACGATATGCGTGCCCAAGGAGTATATCCAGTCGTTGCCTCTGGTTATCGTACCGCAAAAAAGCAACAAGAATTGATGGACGAGAAAGTGAACAGCTTTCTCGCACAGGGCTATTCAAAATCAGAGGCAAAATCAGAAGCAAAGAAATGGGTTGCCGGGGTCGGTTATAGTGAACATCAAACGGGTTTGGCTGTTGACATCAATGCAGACGGTGTGAATTCTTCTGGACAGCAGGTATATGCGTGGTTGGCTGATAACGCATGGAAATATGGTTTTATTTTGCGATACCCGGAGGATAAAACAGAAATTACCAAGACGGATTATGAACCGTGGCATTACCGATATGTTGGGAAAGAAGCGGCCAAGGAAATTTATGAAAGTGGCCTTTGCCTGGAAGAATATATCGGTATGATGAACTGAGTAACGATGGCGGGGAAAGCGTGATACGCCCCGCTATCATTTTTGAAAAATAGATTGAAATGTCCGAGCTTTGTAACAATTCAGCCTGATTTTCTGTCGAACGCAAAGTTACCTCGGACATTTGTGTAACATTTGAATTGTATTATAATTCTCAGAAAGACAAATAGATTGTTATCAAACTGCCGGGCGACGGCAAAAGAAAAAAAGCCGCCGTACAGCAGTCCTATCAACACGCCTATATGAAGCGGCGGCTTTGAATTTCAGAGCCGCCGTTTCTTTGCGCTTGCACAAACCAATGACGACTTGCAGAGACGCGGTAGCCGATGGGAGGTTAATTTGCCGTGTCTCATTTGCTTTTCCATAACTCACATGATTTACATCAGTTAAAAAAAGCATAGCTCCCCCACCGGGGCAGCCCGGCTATATATATGAACTATACCGTGTAAATAATAATTGTATTGAAACATATCTGCGCCCAGCAGGTCCGTTGCGACTTGCCGGGCGTTTTTTGTCGCTTTTTGCAGCACGGCCAAACCCGAAAAAACTTTTTCAAAACATTTCGAAAAGGTGGCGTTCAGCGGGTAGCAAAGGGCCTGTCTGGTGTCATGTTGGCGGAAAGGGACAGAACCACCACATCCCCAACAGAAAGGGGGTGAGAAGATGGAAGCTATCCCCCGCGACTATGGCGAACAGTGCCGGTTTGATGCTTTCTGCAAAACCGTACTGCGAAATGAGGCCCGAAACTACCACCGGGATATGAAACGCCAGCGCGACCGTGAAACGTCGTTCGGCGTTCTCCCGCAGGCAGAATTGGACAAGCTCTACACCGTAGATCATTACCCCAGCGACGATTTTGTGTTTTCGTCGCATGGCTATGATTTACATGATCTCGTTTCGCAGCTCCAGCCAGAAATAGCGCGTGGAGGCAAAATAGGAGTCTACCCGGTTTCCGAGCTTCGTATAAGGCTCAACCTCCTCCTCAAAGCTCGGGGTGACAACGATCAACGGATCGATTTGCTTCTTATAGATCAGATGATCTATCATGCTTGCCGTGATATTACCGTAATCCGTGTATTTCTGAACATCATCCCCACGGTAGCGGCCCTGACCAAACCAGTAGCCCTCATTATCTGTGCCGCCGTGCATCAGAAACAGCACGTTGTATTTTTTGGATGGATCATACCCGTAGGGCGTGTAGACCCACATGGACTTTTCCATCGTGATCGGGCTCTCCCCAAAAATCGCTTCCAGCGCGTACGCACGGCTGGTGTAATGGACAAGCTCCAGCTTTCCCTGCTTAGGGCAGGGTGCGGCAAAGGATTCAAGTGTCGATTTGTTCAGCATTTTTCTTTCTCTCTCCAATTGTTTTTTGAATCTCAACCATCTTCTCCTTGGAGATGGGCGTCTTTTTCATGGCGATCAGCGTGCAGATCCAACCGAGGACCGGCAGGACATACACAACGAGGATTCCCATGATCACAACAGGCATCGTCTTGGGGTCGGTGGGCTGGGGAATCGTGGCCGTATATCCGATCAAAGAGATGCAGAAGGTGGCGATCACGGCACCGAGGGAGGACACCACCTTGTCAACCAGGCTGTAGACGCCCGCGACAACGCCGGGCATGTATCTTCCGGAGCGGTATGCCTCATAGTCCACCACATCTGCCAGCATAGAGGTGGTGGCGGTGCTGACCACGACCTTCAGTCCGTTTTGCAGCATCGTCAAAACGATAAAGAGGATCAGCAGGGGGGCAGAGGCAACAATCGGGGTCGTTCCGGCGAAAAGCAGAACAATCACAAAGGCAAGGTTTACATAGATACTGACCTGGCTCCAGAATGCAACGCCCTTGGCGCTGCCGTGCTTTCCGGTGTATTTTCCGCCAAACACCGAGAAAATCAAAGCAGGGAAGATCGCGACCATATTCATAATCGCGCCGATACGCACATTACCGATGATAATTCCGTAGAGAAGCGTGGTGATCACAGACTGACCCGCGATATTCATGGCCAGCTTATCCGAGGTGGCGGCGAAAATGAAACACTGCAGCGCTTTGTTGTTTTTAAGCAGGTCCAGCATATCCTTCCCCTTGATAGACTGGCTTTTTCCCTGGGCGGAAGTGAAATTTTCAGGCTTGTCAATGGGGGAGACGCCAATTATTGCAAGAACGGTAAAGACTGCCGAGAGACCCACGAACAGTACCGCGGTCTTCGAGAGAAGATCCACGGTGTAGTTATCTCCATACTGGGGCAGCAGCACCATAGAGACGATTATGGACAAGACAATTACAATCACATAGTTATAGATTGTAGAGAAAACGCCTACCATGGGGCGCTGCTTCGGATCGTTGGTGATGACCGGGGAGATGAGATTGTTCGCCATGTTATGGAACGTATAGCCGATGTAATACAAAAAATAGAACAGGATGAACACGCCCACAGAGTGCCCCTTGCCGCAGAACCAGCTGTAAAGGCACAGCAGAGAGAAAGCTTCAATGGCCCAGCCGATGATTATAAAAAGGCGGATCTTTCCGAAGCGGGTGTTGACCTTGTCAATCAGCAGGGAAATCAAAGGGTCGGTAATTCCGTCAAACAGGCGGGCGACGGTCATAATCGTGCCGACCAGTAGCATCGTGACCCCGAAGCCCAGGTTGGCGGCATAGCTAACATAGCCAATTGCGGAGAAGAAACAAGCAAGAGAGAGCGCTGAGGTCATCGCAAGCGCAAGTCTTGCGTTGGAGACTCGGCGATACTGAACACCGTCGGTCTCGGTTTGGGTAGGTGCCTTAGATTTCACAGTAGAGTCCTCCTATTCATTTTTCGGGGGGCGGGAGAATCCGTCCGCTGTGTATATCATAAAGTGCACCTTATCAAAAATATATTCCTAATTTTGATTTTCCGTGACAAAATTAGCTATTATAAAGTATATTGATGAAAAAAAGCACAAAAAAGCGAGGATTGAAATATCAACACCCGCGAGAATATCGTAATATATACCGTGTCAAGGTATTTAGGAAAGGATGTGTTGAGAAATATGGCAAATCCGTTTTTACCCCTGGATACCTATATAGCGGACGGGGAACCTCATGTGTTTGGCGACCGAGTGTATCTGTTCGGTTCCCATGATCAAGCCGGCGGTGACACCTACTGTATGCTCAGCTATGAATTCTGGTCCGCCCCGGTGGACAATTTGGAAAGTTGGAGCTGTAAAGGGACATCTTACCGCGCGGATCAGGGCCCGCAGTATGGCGAAAAGCTGAAATATATGTATGCGCCCGATGTGGTGCAGGGCAATGACGGCAGGTTTTATCTCTATTACTGTATGTCTGGCGAAAAAGGCGTGGGCGGCTACGGCCAGCAGATCAGCGTTGCCGTCTGCGATACCCCCGACGGAAACTATGAATATTATGGCTGTGTTCGCAATCCAGACGGCAGCCCCATGTTGAAATTCGTCACCTTTGATCCGGCGCTGATCAATGACAATGGCACCATTCGGCTCTACTATGGCACATGGTATCCGTTCCATGAGCGTGGAAAGCTGTTGGATCCTATTTTCCACAAGGTGGAAAGCAATATGTTTGGCAAAAGTGTGGAGGAAATCCAATCCGATCCGGATGGCGTCATGGGCGCGAATCATGTGGAGCTGGCGGATGATATGCTGACGATTCAATCGCAGCCTATCCATGTTATGCCCAGTCGTGTGAAGGGAACCTCCTTTGAAAAGCATCCTTTCTTTGAGGGAAGCTCAATCCGGAAGCTCGGGAGCACCTATTATTTCATTTATTCCTCTATCAAGGGCCATGAGCTTTGCTATGCCACAAGCGCTTACCCGGACCGAGACTTTACCTACGGCGGAACCATCGTTTCCAATGGCGATGTGGGCTATGAAGGCCGCAAAGATCGGGACAGGCTGAACGCCACGGGTACCAATCACGGCAGTATCGAGTGTATTCGCGGAAAATGGTATGTTTTCTACCACCGCAACACCCATAAAAGCGGTTATTCCCGGCAGGCATGCGCGGAACCTGTTGAGATTCTGCCTGACGGGAGGATTCCTCAAGTGGAAATTACTTCACAGGGTTTTTGCGGGCCATTGGAATCGAACCGCACATATCCGGCGTCTATCTGCTGCAATCTGTATAGCGGAAAAATGCCCCATATCGGAAACGGTGTTTCCAGTGCGAAGATCCCGCATATCACCTGCGAAGACGGACAGCAGATCGTTGTCGCGACCAATAGAGCCCGGATTGTATACAAATACTTTCATCTAGCCGCGGGGGAGTATGTCCTGATTCTGCGTTACAAAACCAGCGGAAGGGCAAAGATAACCGTATTGGGGGAGCATGGAGAAATTCCTACTTTGATCAAACCCTCCCGCACATGGATGGAGATCCCATGCCGTTTTCAGTCTGGCATTCAGCCCCTGATTTTGCGTTATCATGGATCCAAGGAACTGAGCATTCAATCCATTTGCCTTCAAAGAAGTTCATCTCACGAAACCGAAGCCAATCATGCCGATTCTTGACTTAAGGCAACACCGCTGGGTGGGGACAGCGGGCTTCGGCGGATCTTTTGCCCCAATCGTGCAGTATGAAAAATGGGAAATACATCCAGTATTCCCGCATTTTCCATTCTTTCGCTTGTGTCAAAATCTCTCGCCCAAAACACCAAAAAGTAGTTTTTAGAGGTTGCCTACTATGAATACGGAGCTTTCATAGTAAAATGGCCTGCCGATTTCGTATCATTCATTTGTATTTCGCTTTCGATACGCAATGGGCGTGCTGCCTACAATATCGTGAAATTCCCGGCTGAAATGGCTGCGGGAGCCGAAGCCCAACTGAGCCGATATGTCTTCAACAGACAGCTTTGTGCTGCTGAGCAGAATTTTGGCCCGTTCCATCCGGGCATATTTCACATAATTCCGGACGGTGAAGCCGGTTTCCTCTTTGAACTTCTTCGTCAGATAGTACATGGCATATCCCGTCCGCTCCGCCAGCACCTCCGCTGTAAGCTTTTGACCCAGATGCATTTCGATATAGTCACAGCACTTCTGGATTTCTCGGCTATACTTTGGGTTGGTCCGGTTGTTATGGACTCTGCGTACAAAATCATCATACATGGACATGGCAAGGGGCTCAAGATCGGAGGGGTTTTCGATCGATTCCACCATCTGAATATAGCTGTCACCCAAACCATAGGCCTCTTCCGGTGACAGCCCTCCCTCCACCGCCGCGCGGCAGACGATGGATACGAACACAATAATGGAAATCTTACTCTTTGCCAGAGCGGTTTTGCCGTTCACGTTGACACCGGTGCTCAGCCGCATAACGTCTGACAAAGCCTGCTTATAATCCAGATCGCCGTTCCGAACGGCTTGCAGAAGGGCCTGTTCCGCCGACCAAACCTGATAACGGTCGTGGGAAGGCTGCTTTTGTGAAATCTCTGGGATTGAGATATTGATCTCCGCGTCGATATCACTGATTTGAAGACGCTCCCCTGTAATGCAGTAGTGGAGCATCAGGACCAAGAGCATCATAACGGTGCACTGCATCAGGGGAATATGCCGGATTGCGTTCCGAAAATGGGTATTCCATTCCGCGCTGATCTTGTCCTTTGAGATTCCCCGAATGCCGCTTTCAATCGCTGCTGCCGAGATGTCATTGTAAAATACCGGCCCCACCGCGTAGATAAACTTTAACGCTCCGTTCTCACGCTCAAAAGCGGCATACCAAACCAGGCCGGGAACGGTTCTCAGCGAAATCGGGCGGCTGTGGCTGCTGCCGTAGTCTACGATGCGCTGTTTACAGCCGAGCAGTTCAAACGCTGTGCCCAAAACCGCTTCGTCGGGGCAGTTGCTTTGTAGCAAATTGCCGCCGGAGTCTAATTTCCAGAGGTAGATGTTGCCGCAGCATAACAACAGGTCTTTGAATTCCTCTACACCCATGCGTTTCTCCAAATCTTTAAATAGTTCTTGTATCATCATCTGCACCACTACTGTTTTGATAAGGATATTTTATCATACCGGAAACCCTTTGGATATTGCCAATTTATACAAACGTTCAGGAGGAAAGTTTATGCGCACAATTGTTTCATTCAATGAGGGCTGGCTTTTTACCAAGCAGGGAAAGGACGAACCCGTCACCCTGCCCCACACCTGGAACGCAGTAGACGGCCAGGACGGCGGCGACGATTACTACCGGGGCGCCTGCCGTTACACCAAGCAGTTCCCCAAGCCTGCGCTAAATCCCGGCGAGGAAGCCTGGCTGGAATTCAAGGGCGCAGCCTATACGGCGGACGTCTCGGTCAACGGGGAAGCCCTCTGCCACCACGAGGGCGGCTTCAGCACCTTCCGGATCAAGCTTCCGGAATTAAAGGACGAAAACACCGTTGAGGTTCGGGTGGACAACTCCAGCAACGACCGGGTCTATCCCCAGAAGGCGGACTTCACCTTCTACGGCGGACTGTACCGGGATGTGAACCTGATCATCGTTCCTGCCTCCCACTTTGAACTGGGCTACTGTGGCACCTCAGGCATCAAGGTCACCCCCATTGTAAACCTGGAAACGAAATCCGCAGCCCTCACCGTGGAAACCTGGCAGAACGGGGAAGAAGTGACCGTCACCGTGGACGGGCAGAGCAAAACCGTCCCCAGCGTGGATGGTTACGCCAAGGTGGAATTCACCATTGAGAATGTCCATCTGTGGGACGGTGTGGACGATCCCTACCTGTACACCGCCACGGCCACCCTGCCCAGCGGCGACCGCGTCTCCACCCGCTTTGGCTGCCGGAACTACAAGATCGATCCGCAAAAGGGCTTCATTCTGAACGGCCGAAGCTACCCCCTCCGGGGTGGCGCCCGGCACCAGGACTGCAAGGGCGTGGGCAACGCTTTGACCCGCGAGCACCACAAGCAGGATATGGAGATCATCCGGGAGCTGGGGGCCAACACCCTGCGCCTGGCCCACTACCAGCATGCCCAGGAATTTTACGACCTGTGCGACGAAAACGGCATCATCGTCTGGGCCGAGATCCCCTATATCACCATGCACATGAAAAACGGCCGGGCCAACACTCTTTCCCAAATGGAAGAGCTGATCGTCCAGTGCTATAACCACCCGTCCATCGCCGTCTGGGGCCTGAGCAACGAAATCACCGCCGCCAGCCCCGTCAATGATTCCCTGATAGAAAACCACCGGGCGCTGAATGATCTGTGCCACAAGCTGGACCCCACCCGTCCCACCACCATGGCAAATGTATTCATGCTGGACATCGACAGTCCTCTTCTGGAGATTCCGGATGTGAACAGCTACAACCTGTATTTTGGCTGGTATGTAGGCGACCTGGAGCAGAACGACGAATTCTTTGACGAGTACCACGCCAAGTTCCCAAACCGGTGCATCGGCCTGAGCGAGTACGGCGCAGACGCCAACCCTCAGTACCAGTCTCTTGCTCCCGAAAAGGGCGACTATACCGAGAGCTACCAGTGCGTCTACCATGAGCACATGCTGGAGATGATCGAGCAGCGTCCTTGGATGTGGGCCACCCATGTATGGAACATCTTCGACTTTGCTGCCGACGGACGGGACGAGGGCGGCAAGCACGGCGAAAATCAGAAGGGCCTTGTCACCATCGACCGCCAAACCAAGAAGGACGCCTTCTACCTGTACAAAGCCTACTGGAACAAGACCGATCCCTTTGTTCACGTCGCGGGCGGACGGTATGTGGACCGGGCCGAGGATATAACCGAAGTTACAGTCTATTCCAATCAGAAAACCGTCACCCTGAGCGTGGACGGACGGCCCTTTGAGACTCAGACCGGAAAGCATGTGTTTAAGTTCAAGGTCCCCATCTCTGGGGAGCACTCCATCCATGCAACCGCCGGGGACAGTCACAGTGCGATCTGGGTTCGAAAGGTATCCCAGCCCAATCCGGAGTACAGTTTCCGGAAAACCGCTCCTGTAATCAACTGGTTTGACAAGGAGGATATCGTCCCTGATTGTTACTCCATTGCCGACAAGCTGTCGGACATCCGTAAGCACCCGGAGGCGGGTGCGGTCATCGATCAGCTGATTACAAAGGCTGCTTCTGCCCGGGGCGAAGTGGCGGGCACGGTAAAGGATAATCCCGCCTTGCAGCGTATGATGGGGAGAATCACGCTGGTCTCCCTGCTCAAGCAGATAGGCGCCGATGAATCAGCCATGAAGCAGCTCAACCGCATTCTGCAAAGATACAAGAAGGTATGATGGCGCAATATGCGGTATGAACGGAATAAGAGGGAAAGTAAAACAGGGATCCATTATGGGCAATGAATCCTTGCTCCGGGACAAACCGGTATGGAAGACAAGCTCTGACTCATTACCCATATATAATTTCAAAAAATGGAGAGATTCAATATGCCGCAAATTCTGATCACGATTCTTGTCACCTTTTTTGCCGGAATGGGCGCCGGGCTGGGAACCGGCTTTGCCGGTATGAGCGCGGCGGCGGTAATCAGTCCTATGCTCATCACCTTTTTGGATATGGAACCCTATATGGCCGTGGGTATCGCCCTTTCCTCGGACGTACTGGCCAGCGCCGTCTCCGCCTATACCTATGGAAAAAACAAAAATCTGGACGTCAAAAACGGTCTGATCATGATGCTTACCGTAATGCTGTTTACTGTGGTGGGAAGCTGGCTGTCCAGTCTGGTTCCCTCTCAAGCCATGGGCAGCTTCTCCGTATTTATGACCTTCCTGCTGGGAGTCAAATTCATTGTCCGTCCGGTGATGACCACCAAGGAGGATATGTCCAAGGCATCCCCCGCCAAGCGGGCGGTGCAAAGCGTGCTGTGCGGTATCCTCATCGGCCTGATCTGCGGATTTGTTGGAGCCGGAGGCGGAATGATGATGATGCTGCTAATTTTGATAAGCGTCCTGGGCTACGAGCTGAAGACTGCCGTCGGCACCAGTGTATTCATCATGACCTTTACCGCCCTAACCGGGGCCGTCTCCCATTTTGCATCGGCGGGATGCCGGATCTCACGGTCCTGGTCCTGTGCGTCGTCTTTACCCTGCTCTGGGCCCGGATTGCCGCGAAATTTGCCAACAAGGCCTCCGCCAAAACACTGAACCGGGCTACCGGCATTGTGCTGGTCATTCTCGGCCTTGCAATTTTCTTGTTCTCCCAGCTCAGCTGACTTTTTCCATATCTTTCTTAGGAGGATCAATCTATGAACACAATTCAGGTCACCACCCCCTGCGGTGTGGTGGAAGGTTTTCAGGAAGATGGCGTAAACTGCTTTTTGGGTATTCCATATGCTACCGCCAAGCGTTTTGAATATCCGCAGCCGGTCATCTCATGGAAAGGCATCTGTGATGCAAAAAAATATGGGCCTGCCCCGATTCAGCAACGCGCCTATGTCCAGGTGGATGCCAGTGACCCCCAAAACCATTATGAGCATGAATTTTATCAAAATTTCCAGTCTGAATATTCCGAGGCACGCCCTTTTCCGTGAACAACGCGTAGGCGGCGTCCAGCAGGCTCTGACGCTTTTGTTCCTTGCGGGATTCCATCGGTTCGCGCATACGCGTTTTCCCCTTTCCGCCGCGGCGCGGCATTTTCCCCGTTCTTTCCCGCTTTTAGTATACCTCCCGCGCGGCGGCGATTGCAAGAGCTGTCTTTCGGTTCAGCAAAATGACCAAAAGTCATTGTTTTCATTTTGTGACTATTGGTCATTAATTGGATTGACTAACGGTCATAACAAGACTATACTATTCAACGTTGACTGTTGGTCAGTTTGATCCGCGGCATCGGCTGCCGCAAAAATTCAAAGGGAGCGTTGAGCAATGGAACATTTTGCGCGCTGGGTGGTACGGCACCGCAAAGCGGTGCTGGCGGCCGCCGTGCTGCTGCTGATCCCATCCGTGTTCGGTGCCGCAGGCACCTATATCAATTACGATATCCTCACCTATCTGCCGCCGGAGTTGGATTCCATGGTGGGCGAAGGATATCTGGAGGACGATTTCAACATGGCCTCCACCTCCATGATCACCGTGGAGAATATGTCCACCGCGGACACACTTGCCCTCAAGAGTGAGCTGGAGGCTGTTGCGGGTGTAAAAAGCGTGCTGTGGACGAGCGACATCCTGGACGTAACTACGCCAAAGGAAATGCTGCCGGCCGACATCCAGAAATTCTTTTACAGCGAAAACGGCGCCACACTGCTGCTGGTCCAGTTCGAAAACCCAAGCGCCCATGCCGTGACCATGCAGGCGCAGCGCACCATCAAGGATATCCTGCGCAAGGACTGCTTCATCGGCGGAATGTCCGCCATTCTGGAGGACACAAAATCCCTGGTAAACCAGGAAATGCCCGTCTACATCCTGTGTGCCGTGGGGGCGTGTCTGGTGGTGCTGTTCCTCAGCATGAAAGAAACGGTTGTACCCCTCATCTTCATGCTGGGCATGGTATTCCCCATTGTCTACAACTTTGGCACCAATATCTTTCTGGAGCAGATCAGCTACATCACCGATGCAAGGCTGGCAAGAGAACATAATAATGCAAATATTCTTGCTTTTGGCGCAAGAATTGTTGGAGAGGAACTGGCGAAAACGATTGTAAAAGAGTATTTGGATGCAAGTTTCCTTGGCGGACGCCATCAGACGCGCGTGGATATGATCTCTGAGATTGAGAATGCATAGATACAGCTGAAAGAGAGATTGTTTGAAAGGATTACCGATTGTGTGTGGCATATTTTGCGAAGAAGGCATAAGCTGATATCAGATAAGATCTATCAGGCTGATTACACGGGAGGTGTCAAAATATGCCATATTCAATGATGCTGGACGCCGGACACGGAGGGCGTGATCCGGGAGCAGTGTACGAAGGACGAAAGGAAGCAGATGATACGCTGCGTCTGACACTTGCGGTTGGAGAGATCCTTCAGAACCATGGAATTGATGTGTTGTATACCCGTACAGAAGATGTCTATGAAACACCTTTTCAGAAGGCAATGGAAGCGAATAATGCGGGAGTGGACTTCTTTTTGTCTATTCACCGTAATTCTTTCCCGACGGATAATCAGGTGTCGGGGGTGGAATCTTTGGTTTACAATTTGTCGGGTTTGAAGTATCAGATGGCGCAGGATATTAACGAGCAGCTAGAGTCTATTGGATTTGTGAATCTGGGCGTGAAGGAAAGGCCGAATCTTGTGGTTCTGAAGAGGTAGCCCTGCGCGTCAAATGTCATAGAATAGCCGCGCGAGACAC